>OGJJ01000288.1_pt1 | contig 48131 bp, 72 predicted proteins | sample 1572081 | NCBI WGS metagenome assembly OGJJ01 (sample SAMEA2582122, study PRJEB24529) | metagenome | biome: Human gut stool | place: China | collected 2011
GTTCTATTGACCCGATCGTGGACGTGACTAACTACATTTTGCTTGAACTTGGCCAACCGATGCATGCCTTTGATATGGCAAAAGTTGTCCAGCCGGTACAAGTTCGCATGGCGAAAGAAAATGAAGAGCTTGTCTTGTTAGATGGTACGACAGCGAAACTTCAACCGAACACTTTAGTGATTGCCGACCAAAATGGTGCATTGGCAATGGCGGGGATCTTCGGTGGTGAAGCCAGTGGTGTGAATGTAGAAAACACAAAAGATGTGATTTTAGAAGCGGCATTTTTTGCGCCATTAGCGATTACCGGACGCGCACGTCAGTATGGTTTGCATACAGATTCGTCTCACCGCTTTGAACGTGGTGTCGATTTTGAGCTACCACGCAAAGCAATGGAAAGAGCGACCGCACTTTTACTTGAAATTTGTGGTGGGGAAGCCGGTGAGATTTGTGAGGCGGTGAGCGAACAGCATTTACCGAAACGCCAAGCAGTTACATTACAACGTCACAAATTAGATGCGTTACTTGGCCATCATATTGAAACAGAAACGGTAACCGATATTTTACAACGCCTTGGTTTACAGGTTTCTTACGCTAACAACAGTTGGACGGCTGTTGCGCCATCTTGGCGTTTTGACATTGAAATCGAAGAAGATTTAATTGAAGAAGTCGCCCGTATTTATGGTTATAACAGCATTCCGAATAATGCACCGTTAGCACATTTACGTATGCGCGAACACAAAGAAGCAGATGTTGAATTATCCCGTATCAAAGCGGCATTAGTAAGTTGCGATTTTTATGAAGCCATTACTTATAGCTTTGTTGATCCGAAAATTCAAAGTTTGCTTCATCCTGAAATCAAACCGTTGGTGTTACCAAATCCGATTTCTGTGGAAATGTCCGCAATGCGGGTTTCTTTGTTAACCGGTTTGCTTAGCGCAGTGATTTATAACCAAAATCGTCAACAAAATCGTGTTCGCTTATTTGAATTTGGATTACGTTTTGTACCGGATGAAAAAGCCGAATTTGGTGTACGTCAAGAACCTGTGTTTGCGGCAGTAATGACGGGCTCCAAAGCTAACGAACAATGGAGCGAAAAAACTGCACCGGCAGATTTTTACGACTTAAAAGGCTATATTGAAAACCTACTTTCGTTAAGTTCTGCTGGAAATCGAGCAAAATTTATAGCAAAATCATATACAGCGTTACATCCGGGTCAATCTGCCGCAATTATGTTAGATGGTAAAGAAATTGGTTTTATCGGACAACTTCACCCAACTATTGCGCAAAAAATTGGTCTTACCGGAAAAGCATTTGTTTGCGAAATTTCTGTTGAGCATATTTCTCGCAGAGAGGTGTCTCGTGCAAAAGAAATTTCCCGTTTTCCGGCTAACCGTCGTGACTTAGCAGTGGTGGTTGCGGATAATGTGCCGGCAAATGATGTGTTGGGAGCATGTCGTGCAGCGGGTGGAGATAAAGTTACCCAAGTCAATTTATTTGATGTTTACCAAGGAAATGGTGTTGCCACAGGACATAAGAGCTTAGCGATAAGCTTAGTGATTCAAGACAATGAAAAAACCCTTGAAGAAGATGAAATTAACGCAGTAATTTCAGCGGTATTATCTGAGTTAAAACAACGTTTTAATGCTTACTTGAGAGATTAAACTATGACATTAACTAAAGTAGAACTCGCCGAGAATCTTATTGAGAAATTCCATCTCAGTAAACGTGAAGCCAAAGACTTAGTGGAAAGCTTCTTTGAAGAAATCCGTGTAGCTTTGGAAACAGGAAATGATGTGAAGTTATCCGGTTTCGGTAATTTCGAATTACGCGATAAGGCCTCCCGTCCGGGTCGGAATCCTAAGACCGGAGAAAGTGTCCCTGTCTCCGCCCGTCGTGTCGTGGTATTTAAACCGGGGCAAAAATTACGCAGTCGGGTAGAAAAAGTTAAGCCGAAAGCCTAATTAACTAAGCTATCAGTAGTCTCTTATTGATAGCTTTTTACTTTAGAGACTCTCATAGATGAAGATGTTTTTTAAATCTTTGCTGGTTTGTTGCAGTATGGCAACATTAGTGGCCTGTTCCACTAGCGGCACTAAGAACTCACGCATTAATTATAAAGGTCAAATTAATGATCCGATTATGGCCATTGCCTTGTTGAGTGAACAGCAATATGAATGGGCAGGCACACCTTATGTTTTAGGTGGCTCCGGCCGTAAAGGTGTTGATTGTTCAGGGTTTGTACAAACTACTTTTTTTGATCGCTTTGGCATAAAATTGCCGCGCCAAACCAAAGAACAAGCCAATTATGGACAATATATTGATAAAGCGGATATTCAAACCGGCGATTTAGTTTTCTTTAAGACAGGGCGTGGACCTAACGGTTATCATGTAGGTATTTATGTGAAAGAAGATAAATTTCTCCATGCTTCGACGAAGGGAGGAGTGATTTATTCCTCCTTAAATAGTGACTATTGGCGAAAAGCCTATTGGCAGGCAAGACGGATCTAACTTTCACATTCCAATAAAAAAAATCGTAGTGTAAAAGCTACCATTTTTTGTTTTTTAATCTAAAAAGTGCGGTCAGAAATAATAGCATTTTTTAGTGGTATTTTTAGTTCACTTCTTTAAACGTAATCATTTCTTGCTCACTAAAATCCGCCTGATCTTCATCATCAAACTGCATAGGTGTGATTTTTTCTTCATCAAACGCTGTGTCGCCTTCCACGCCTTCGATTAACTGCCCGTGTTTTATACCTTTAAAATCGAAGAGTTTTGGGTCACATAAATGAGAAAGGGTAATATTTTGCATTGCGCTAAACATGGTTTCCAAACGCCCCGGGTATTGGCGATCCCAAGTATTTAACATCTCTTTGACGACTTGACGTTGTAAATTGGGTTGAGAACCACAAAGATTGCAAGGAATAATCGGGAAAGCTTTGGCCACGGCATATTTTTCAATATCTTTTTCTTTACAATAAGCCAATGGACGAATCACGATTTGCTTGCCGTCATCTGAAATTAATTTCGGCGGCATCGATTTTAATTTTCCACCGTAGAACATATTCAGGAACAGGGTAGCCAACATATCATCACGATGGTGTCCAAGTGCAATTTTGGTTGCACCAAGTTCGGTTGCTGTACGGTATAAAATACCACGGCGTAGGCGAGAGCAGAGAGAACACGTTGTTTTACCTTCTGGGATTTTCTCTTTCACGATGCCATAAGTATTTTCTTCAACGATTTTATAATCCACACCAATACTTTGCAGATATTCAGGTAAAACATGCTCAGGAAAACCGGGCTGTTTTTGGTCTAAATTAACTGCAACGATATCAAATTTAATCGGTGCACTTTGTTGTAAATTCAACAAAATATCAAGAAGTGTATAGCTGTCTTTACCACCAGAAAGACAAACCATCACTTTATCACCATCTTCAATCATGCCAAAATCAGCAATTGCATTACCAACATTGCGGCGAAGACGTTTTTGTAGTTTATTGAAATTATAAGTCTGTTTTTTATCTTGGTTTTGTTCTGTCATATTGATTACTATAGCTAATAAAAAAGCCCTGAATCAACTTCAGAGCTTATAAATTCTGTGGTGCCTAGGGTCAGTTTCTTTCAACATTGTTTTTAAAAGAAAAATTCTGATTTTGGCGTAATTTTGGCGTAGTTGCTCTAAAAAGGATTTATAAAAATATCCTTGTTTTAAGCATTATACCATATAAGAGAAAAGTGCCAATGGTGGGAAATTTGAAAGGTTATTTGATGCGTTTAGCGTTAATTCTACACCAGCGAATAACTTCGCCAGCTATCCATCTGGCGTGTGATTTCTCGCTTAATCTCACGCCTTTTGGGAATGTTGGGTCTTTAACGATTACATTCGCAGTCCGTTGATATTTACAGCCAACCAATGCCGCAACATATTCCAAAGGAATTAAGTTTTGGCTTTTCTCTGTGAAAGCAGAAACCGCCATCACTTTAATGGCCTCTGACATTTCTTCTTCAGCCTTTTCTGATAGAGTTATTTTATCCATAAAAGCTCCAATAAAACTGCTATTTGTTTAATTTAAATCTAGCGGCTTGTATCTCATTCACAGCCTTGTAAATTCTGTATCTTTGTGATACTGGTATTTTTAAATCGCCTGGGTACATTTTAAAATACAAGTATCCATTTCCGATCCAAAATCCAGCTTTATTGTTTTTGTTATCTACGGTGAAACTATCCACAAACCAATCGAAAGGATTATTCTCTAGACTGTCTATTATTTCTTTCCATGGGCTGACAGGCTCCTGCTTTAGTAATCTACAAATAAATAATGGTGTAACGTTCATTTTTTTTACTCCAATAAAAAAACCGCCCATAAGAGCGGTTATAACGAATTATTTTAGTTAGCCGATAAACGATATAGCAAATGTTCAAAATCGGCTTGGTGGGCTTGTTTAAGCGGCTCTATGAGCTTTCTCGCTAGTGGTAGCGATTTGTCATAGAAACGCTTGTATTCTGTGTGATGTCCGTAAACTGTCGGACTATATGACGAACCAATTACTTCTAACGGCTTAACCAGTTTCCCCAACAACCAATTCATCTGACCGTGCGAAAATAACAATAGAGTAAGATTTGAGATTTCTTCTTTTGTTAAATCGAAAGTAAATCTTTCTTCTGCCGGTGGAAGTGCAATGGGCTGTAAGTTCATAATGAACGCCATCGCATTTCCGAATTGGCTTTGTGGAATTTGGTCGTATTTCGCAACTTTGAAAGCAGATTTCAACTGGCGGTAAATTTCTTGCCAGTGTAAACCTGTTCTATGGTGTGCTTGTTGTACTGCTGATTGGATCGCCTGTTGTTGTTCAGGTGTGATGGTGTTTGGTAAAAGTGCGGTCGATTTCTTGTGTAGATTTAAAAACGCACGCAATACAACTAAATGGAATTTAGGACTAATCCACATAGCATAGGCGAGCATTAATTCTTCGCAAGCATAAGTACCGCCTTGCGCCCCTCTAATAACTTTTAGTGCATTAGGCGTTTCCTTTTCTATTTCTGCGATGAGATCTTTTGTCATATCAATACGAAGAAAAAACGCTGGCTTGTGTTTTGTTAAATTTCCGCTTGCTTGATGAAGATCGTTTAAAGAGAAAAGGTTTTCGTATGAACGAATTGAAGTGTTAAGAATTGCTAAATTTGACATTTTATGCTCCGAATGTTTTGTGTGTTATTCGATCACTTTTGTAGGGTGATCGGGCTTCAACAACCGCATTCGGGCGGCGGAACTTATTTCCGTTAGGTATTGTATTAGGTTCTCTCGACCCGATCATTGAAAGTTGCAGATCTGCAACTTTTAAATTTTGAGCATAAAAAAACCGCTATGCTATCGGGTGCGGATACCGCCGAATGTATTGTTGTGCGGTAATCCTATTCCCGATTGAGTGGGTTGTCAATATCTATATTGGGAGAAATAAAAAAAAGCACTCTTTTTTCTGTGTAGTCAACTTGTTCAAATTCATGGGGTTCATTAATATTATGTATTTCTGTAACCCATTCTTCTTTCCCTTCTGATACGATTTGCTTTTCCAGAGTAATTTTTTCTATAAATTTCTTTCCTTTTAATTCCTCCAGATTATCTAAACTCCATAATATTGAGCGTTCAGTATATATTAGATTTTCACAAAAGAATTTAGGATCAAAATCAAGCTTTTCTACATCAGAAAAACAATCGATGAAATCTCTTGCATATTTAGTTCTAGTATTTAACCTTAATGCTCGCTTTTCTTCTAAAGAAAGAAGATCTTTACTATGTTTAAAATGATCATTAACTAACTCACTAGCAAGAAATGATATTTTCTCTTTTTTTATAAAATCATATCTAGATAAAGCATTTTCTACTCTTAACTTTAATCGCTTTTCAAATTCAGCATTTTCTTTCGGAGTAGTAGGTGCAACTATTTGATCTTGAAAGACTTCAATTTCTTCTTTTTGTTTAATTTCATCATTATCATTTTTGGAAAAATAAGAAAATAACTTTTTGAACATACAGACACCTCAATTCAGATACAAAAAAACCACTTAATTGTGGCCACCGACTTTTCTATTGAAAGTAAAGTTATCTTAATCCGAAATTAAGAGGTGTCAATGTAAATCAATTCTTTTCAATATCTTATCCAATCACCCAACAAAACGCTTTCCACGCTACACCAAAGAACAAGCCAGCAGTTGCACCAACTAAAACAATTCCAACTATCCAAGAGATAAATAGCGAGAGCCATATAATAAAGTCTTTCATGTTTACCCCTAATATAAATCTTCTGAAAATAAAATATTAGCGTTAGGCGAGCCAGATAACCGTATAACTTGCCCTTGCTCTTTGGCAATTTCCATCGCCTCTATGCGATTAACAAAACGTCCTTTATTAGTTAAGAATCCTTGTTCCCAATCTAAAAGAGCATACTTGTATTGTTTTTCCAGTTCCTTAATCTGCTTACGCATGAATGGATCATAGTGTCTTAATCCATATACTTCATGGATAATTTCACTGCCATCTTCATTTGTACCATCTCTTTCATCTACAAATACTTGGCAAGCGGAGCATACAATACGCTCAGGAATATCAACGTATTCTCTTTTTTGGTTTAAAAGTTTAATAAATTCGTTGAATAACGCCTGTCTTTCTTCAGGCGTTTGCTGTTTAATTAAATTAATAATATCCATAACTTACTCCATTAAAACAAAAGGCGCTCACTTGGAACGCCTATTGGATTTGTTAAATATTGATTTACTGCTTTGTATATATCCACTATTAATTCTAGTGGAATGTTCGATCTTTCATTGTATGATTTTGAAAAATCCTCCCATTGTTGCTGAGGCTTTGATTTATGATTGTTTCGTAATCCTAGATTAATATTGCTCTTAAATCTTGTTGGTTTACGCAAAGGGTAGTTATACAAGTTATAGTGCGCCAAATTATCAAAAGGAATCTGAAAATTGAGAATATCATTTACATAATGCCAAATCTTGCTGCTTGCTGGATTTTCTATTACATAAACTTTAGGCTCATATCGTTTGATAATTTCTATCGTATTATAGATACAAAGCTCACCATTAATGCGGTTCAGGAAAGAGCGGTCATATTTGAATTGGACGTGCGGTAAATCATAATCCGCACGACTTCTTACTGTGAATTTTGATAACTCACGATTGACTGCGCCTGTTTCCTGTTTCCAGCTTGCATTACCCCCCCCACATCGCACTTGCAACCGACCAACTCTCACAAGGTGGACTAGCTATAATCAAATCAGGTTTAGGCAGCTTATCAAGCTCATCAAATAGCTTGTTATCGCCAAACATACGACTATAATCAGCTAAATTAAGATTAATAAAATGGTTATTTTTACTCTCAATATCTATGCCGATAGGGTAGATTTCGATTGACTGATTGGATGACTGATTAAATAGTTCTGCGCCTTGCGTATAACAACCATTACCACTATCGAATAAAGCCCAAACAATCATATCAATCACCCGCTTTATGGTTTACCTTTGCCATATTAACCACTGGCAACATATCAACCAGTGGTCGCTGCAAACTAGCTTGGTGCTGATTATGGATATTATCTTCGGCCCATTGCAGAAAATCTTTTACATCATCTTTTTTTCTTCCGTTGAGCGATATATAGCACTTAGATAGTCTAATTAACTCATTCCTGGTTCCGCTATTAAGTAAAACCCAATACTTTTTAACATTTTCAATAGATGTAGATGCATGCTCATCAGTTGTTGGCATTAGGTTGTATTTAAAAGAATCTTCAAAAATATCCTTAAAAAACGAATAAGGAATACTCACATTAATCTCGTTCATTTACACACCTACTTACCCTGTAAAGCAAGAAATTCACTTTGTTTGATTTCGATTAGGCATTCTGGAATTTCTGGAAATTTATCACCACCAAAACCCTCTGATTTTTCTGGTATTGAAACGATAAAGTGGTCACTTGCAACACCACATACAGACACATAACCAGTGCAAGCGCCAAACACCCAGCAAGTAAGTTTTAATTTTCGTAGCATAAAATCATTAAAACTTGGATATTGATTTAAAATATCTCTAACGCTTTGGATTTTAGCGTTAAACGCCTTGCCAGCCTTTGTTCTTCCGTTACCAGTTATGACAACCTTCTCATTTTCAACCATTTCGAATTTATAGGTCTTATTCTCTTTTATTTTGGCATATTCAGGATTATCTAAACTACAAACAATACCACATATACTACTTTCGCTCCCTCTCCATCCTTCATAAAATGGGATAGTGTCAAAAATATCTTCAAGTTTTTTATCTCTGACCTCTCTATCTTTTCTCCATTTCTCATCTAATGATTTAATAGGCTCAACGTCTAATTTACATTTAAAATATCTAAAATTTGGTTTCATTTCTGTTCCTTATTCTTATCTGTGTAATTAATTAACTCACGGATTTTCTCACGCACAAGCTCAAGAGCCTTTTCTAAACTCCGTTCTTTCTCGTGTAATTCCGCTAATTCATGTTCTGTTTCTTTGTTCATAATTTACCCAAAAGAAAACCGCCTTATTTGGCGGTCTCAATCATTTTTAACACTCGGCTTTTGCTTTCTTTTACAAAATGACAACATCTATCTTTTGTATCAATAAAAGTGCGCCCCTCAACATCTCCAACGTGTTCAATATCATCAATATCAATATCGACTGTTTTGTTTTCATAGTACGTTAAAGTTATTTTCTTGCTCATAACTCACCGCCTAGAATGGAATTCCATCGCTAAAACCATCATCTTGTTCAGCCATTGCGCTTAATGAATTTGGTTTCGCTTTGCTTGCTTTCGCTTGTTTAGGCTCATCTTGGCGACAGCCTAACATCTGTAAGTTATCGCCTTGAATTTCCGTTGTGTAACGGTCTTGTCCGTTGCTATCTTGCCATTTGCGAGTTTTTAATCGCCCCTCAATATAGACTTGAGAACCTTTGGTAAGATATTGGCCTGCGATTTCTGCCAATCTTCGGTATAGGACAATGCGAACGTACTCAACATTTTCTACAACATTTCCGTCTTTCGCCTTGTATTTCTCGTTTAATGCGATAGAGAAGTTGGCCACTTGCTCACCGTTAGGCATTGTTCTAATTTCTGGGTCTGCGGTTAAGTTGCCGATAAATAGGCATTTATTTAAACTAGCCATTAGCTCATTTCCTTAATTAACTGTTGATAGTATTCTTGAGCAGCATTAACTCGCTCTTTGATTTCTTCGATGATTTTGTCATCACGCTTAACTGTAACGGTTGTAATACGTTTTGATTGCGGTATTTGCTCCACTAAATCAATGTATCGTGTCGGGTCGTCATAGCTTGATAATTGTTCGTATGGAGTAGGCAATAAAACAAAGTCAATTTGAGCTTCTACGCAATCCCATAGCCACATATAGCCTTGCATTTGGATTGTATAACCTGCCTTTTTAGCTTTTTCTTCTGCCTCATCGGTAAAAAATGGGTGCGAACCAATATCCCACGAGCATTTTGTATCAATGATTAGCTTTCTGCTTGGAACGTAAATATCACATTCGCCAGTAATCCAATCATTTTCCCGTCTTTCTTCGTTTTTCTTTAATGCCAATCCACGCTTGCGACCGCTTAACTTAATAGCTTGTTCTTCAAGTGCGATGCCTTTTTCGGTGTATTTGTTACCCTCAAAATCTTGATAGCCAAACAGGTCATATTTAACTATCTTTCTAACCGCACTTTTAGCAGTGGCAGATATACCGCCACCGCTTTTCGGTTTAACCATTAAATCAGCAAGCCCAGAGCATCTAGCTTTCAGCTTGTACATTTCCATTCTCAATCGCCTCTAATTCCGCAATCTGTTCTTGACTAAACTCATAAGCTCCACTATCACAAAGGTCTTGTAGAGTAGTCTCACCGTTGATAATGCTTTGCTTACAGTTGTTAAACGTTTCATCATCTACAACCGCTACAAATTCAGCATTCTGAATGTTGTCGGTATAATTGAACTCTTGATTTTCTACATCTTTAACCACTGCTTGGTCGGCTAACACCGCTTGTTGCATTTCAACCGATAATGGAGCTTGTTTTGATAGCAATAACTTCATCACAGTTTTTAATGCCATTGCCTCGAAATTATCATGCCATACGCCAAAGCCTTTTTTAAAGGTCTGACTGTAACGTTGAGCGTGTTTAACGATGTCATCGTGGCTCATATAGAGTTCGGCCGAGAAATCATTCACTAGCTTGAAATAAGCGTAATACCCGATTGGATTTTCATCTTTCTCAGGCTCTTGCTCCCAATCAAACTCAAAGCCATTAATGAAGTCTTTTTTGAGCAGTTGATTTTTATATACTGGCAAGGCTACCAATCGTTTAAACTGGCCAGAGCGTTGAGCGAGTTGAATAAAGCCCTTGTAACCAATCTGAAATTGAGCCTCTACTTTACGCTCTTTGTTATTCTTAAAAGGCACGATATAGGCAAAGCCTAAGCCATTTTGAAGTGGTAGATTAAGTGTTGCAGCCATGCAAGCCGCATTAAAAATACTTGTCGGATCGGCTGTTCTTAGCATTGTGTTACTGTTAGCAATCTGCATCACACTTGTCGCAAAGGTTGCTGAATTCTTTCCGACTAGCTGTTCAATTTTCGTTTTGATAATCGGATTATTAAAAAGCTCCCGAAGTGTTTTAGGCTTAACGGGAGCTTGTACTTGTTGATTTTGATTTGTCATCTTGTTTCACCTTTATTGGCTAGTCGTTGAGGATATATCCTTTTCGATAATCCTCTTCTAATTGTTCCAATCTATCTTCTGCCATAGCAGTCAAAATTTTGATTCGCATTTCTTCATAGTCAGTGCCAAGTGCAACCGCTTTCAGAAATTCGTCATCATCAAACATCTTTTCGCTAAAGGCACAGAGAGTGTCGCTATCACAATTAGCAATATCTTCTTTAATGCTCTCTATTTCCATTTCTACCGCACGATTGTAATCATCTTCTTTGCTGCACTGTTTATCCCATTTATTGAACTCTTGACGTTCCCATTCGGCTATTATGCTCATTTATCAGTACCTCAATTTTTCCAAAGTATTCTGTCAATTCGTCAAACGTAGAAATCAAAGCTCTGCGACCTTGCCACACTACATCTTTAGGTGGTGCAAGTAGTCCACTGTGAACTACGCTTTGTTTTGTATATAGGTAAAACTTAAATTGGCGATGTAAATCAGCGCTTGAGAAGTAAACCTGTCTTTCTTCTTCTGGTTGGCTTAGTCTTTGCTTGGTGTAGTCCTTAAACAATTCCAAAGATTTAACCCAAGACTTCATCATTCGAGTTCTGCCAGCCTTTTTCATCTTGTCGCTAGTACCTTTAGACTTTCTTTGTTTTTGCCCGTATAAAGGCAATCTGACTTCATTCATAGCGTTAAATCGCTCAATTTGTCGATTAATTAACAAGATTGCGTTTTTTTGCGAGCGTTGTGGATAGGTAGAGTGGTTAATCACCCCATTAATGATTAGACTTGCGATAAAAAAAACCGTTTTCCGTTTCGGTAATCTTAACTTCTGATGTATATCTAATTCTTGGCATCGTCTAATTCCTTTTGTTTTTGTTCTGTATAAACTAGAGCATCTTGTTTGGCTGGCTCTGTCAAATCTTGTTGATATTGCCCATGTTCAGCAATCCATTGAATTCTTGCTTGTTCACGCTCTAACGCTGTCGGCTCGCTTGCTTGTGCTGTTGATACAACCACAACCATAAACACAAGGCAGATTGAAAGGATAGTTGCTATTGCGTAAGCAGTTGTTTTAATAAAATTGATTAATTTGTTCATAGTGTTTACCTCGTATGGTTAAGAATATTGGTTAAAAAAAATCCCTCCAATGCCAAAGTGTGAAAGCAATTGGAGGGTATAACCAATTTAAAGGAAATTTTTGTAATTATGACTAACGCTGTTTCCAGCTAAATCCGCTCTCAACGTTTCAATCATTTATTCAAGAAGATTGAGCATTTAATTCGCTGTTAGAAAGCGGATTTAGGTGGAGGCTCTTTCGGGATTTGAACCCATTGCGTTTTTTAAAGTTAGCATTAACTAAATTTTATATTAGTGTTTTTAACAGTGTCGGTTTCCACAACCAACTCAACAAAGAGCCATTTCAAAGCACACTTCTCTCTATCATTCGCAACGGTTTCACGTGCCGTTGTGTCTCTGTACTTCAAATGTGCTTTGAGATATTTCCCCACTGCGAATTGACTTTCTGTAACGTCAGTTTTTCACTGGTCTCATCTTTCAGTGGGTATTCCGTTTACTCTCATTATGTAGGGTAGGGCTTTTCATCTACACGACCGCATAATGCCGTTATGAGTAAACTTCTTGGAATCTGATTTTTAAAGAGCATCGAGATATTTGTTTATATATATCTCGTTTTGATGGGTGTATGATATAGCTAAAGTTTTATTATGTAAATAGCCCAAGTTGTATTTTTATTAAAAATATATAGCTTTTTGTTTAAGTAGTTGTTTTTGTTGGTAATAAATTTCGCAAAAATTTGTTCGTTTGCTTATTTTTTAATCAATTTAATGTTTAAAGAATGGTTTTTTGGTGATTTTTTATAGTTTTTGCGATCTGCATCGCAAATTTAATAGCTAAAAATAGACCGTACTTTTGCTTAAGATATGATTAACGAGGAAAGGAGGTGCGCTATGAAAGAAAAGTTTAAGTTGTGGCTAATCTCGTTAAATTGTGACTTGATTAATGATTTAGGCATTGATGAGATTGCATCTAGAGTAAATGATAGGTTGGAGGTTGTTATTGCAAACGAAGAGGAGAGAGCAGTGCTTGAGGATTTAATTAAGTGCTTTAACTCATAAAAGAAAACCGCCTTAATGGCGGTTATTTGATAGGGTAGAAGAGTTATTTTTTAGCTTGTTTTTGCTGAATCAAAATATCGAGTTTATCATCGATATTGTCGAGTTTTTTCTCGACATTAGTTAATCGAAGTTCAACGTTATCTAAGCGAGATTCAACTTTCGTTAATCGAACATCTAAAGAGTGAATATTTGATTCCACTTTTTCAAATCGTTGGTCTATGGCTGAGAATCGATTTTCATATTTTGTATCCATGTGAGAATACAAGGCCCAAGCAGCGCCAACAAGCACAACTAACGCCACAATTCCGGAGCGATAAAATGTGCTTGCTGTTAAGTAATTTTTCTTAATATCTTTTACTTCTTGGGAAATAGTGTTTACTGTATTCTCAAGTGTGCTTACTCTAGTGGTGTAATGTTCCATTATGAATTGGTTAATATTCCTTTGATTAATTGGATTACTTTCTATTGTACCACTATTAATTTGAATCGTGTCAGTATTTGGAAAATTAGTGCTATTTATGTTATTTATCATCTAGTTGTCCTTGTTCTTCTAGCCAGTTAATAATGGTTGATTTATGAAATGTTCTTACATGACCACAATTAGAACAGACCACATGGATCACCGCCATAGTTATAACTTGACTGGCGGCCAACGCCCCTAATAAATCACTTAAATAATGATATTGTTCAGGAATTTTATTTTGCTTGATTAATTTCCCAACTTCATAAGGGTCTGGAAACATAGTAGTTGGGAGTACAGGTTGCATTGTTACATATTCTTTGGCAATTGGATTTCCACCGGAATCTAAGACTGACTCATTATCAATTAGTGTTTGATGAAACTCACCACACACTGGGCATTTAAATGTATCTTTTGAAGCGCCTTTCGCATTTAAGAAATTAGCCAATTCATCAGGTGTTATTTTTCTTATATATTTGTGTTTCATTGTTTTTTCCTCATTATTGCTAATGGAGATAGCATCTCACCATAGAACGCTCTATTCGCTTTTGACTTTGGTGAATTTTACTTTTCCATGAATATACATTTTTAGCATATCGCAAGAGTTATAGATTGACTGCCTCAATATGAATGGTGCGGATAAATCTACCAATGAATTTAGCGTTTTCGCATACGTCATCGCTTATTTGCTCAGGCGGATATACTTCATTGTCCGAAATCATACGATAACCGCCTCCGATCATCTTCTGGATTCTCTTAATGAATAACGCACCATCAATAGCAAAGGCATAAATGCCATCACCGCTATAAGCATTAACTTTTGTGTCAAGGAAAACAATATCGCCTTTTCTTATGGTCGGCTCCATACTGTCAGTTGGTACATTTACAAGACAAATGCCATCTGCCGACTTCTTGCCAACCAATTGAGACATTCCCTCGTCTGTTAAATATAGGCTTGAGATAATTTCTGGATAGTCAGAATTCTCAAAGCCTGTTAATCCTGCTGCCGCTCTCACATCATAGTAATCAATACGGTGTTTATGTAATAAATCACGCTCATTGCTAAAGTAATTATCTAGACTTTGCTCAATTACTTTTTGAGCGGATTTGTGATCGCTAACCCCAGTGCTTAACCACATTACATCAACGCCTAACGCAGATGCTAATTCAGCGATAAATGTAGTATTGCCACCATTCTCAATCTTAGTGATTGAGTTCTGACTAATTCCAACTAGATCCCCAAGTTCCTTTTGAGTAATACCAAGCTCCGCTCGTCTAGCTTTTACACGTTCGCCTAGAGTTTTCATTTTTGTACTCCTGTTGTTTGTTGAGGATTGTGCGAAGTCTAAAACTAAAGTTTTAAAAAATCAAACAACTTTTTGTGTTTTAGCTATTTACAAATAAAAACTAAAGCTATAAAATATAGCCATAAGTTAAATTAAATAAAACAGAGGGCTATTGATGAATAAGGCAATTTTGAAAGCTATCAAGATTTTCAAATCTCAACAAGCATTAGCCGCAGCCTGTGGAGTTAGTCAAAACGCTGTTAGTAAATGGCTTAATGGCGGCTCAATCTCTTTGGAAAATGCTTTAAAAATCGAGAAAGCAACCAATGGAAAGGTAAAAGCGGAAATCTTTTCAAAAGAGTTTTCTAGTTTATTAGCTAGAAATTAGGCGACGAAAAAAAGCCCCTGCGGGAACAGAGGCTTTGATTAAGTCGTATGTAAACCTTTATCAGTCGGAGGACATCAAAAGATGACTAAATTATCACCTAAATTTAATGAAAACGCAAATGAAAGTTCAAGCAAAACTCAAAAAGCGTTAATCCTTAAAGCATTACAACAAGGCGACCGCTTAACTCACCTAGATGCGGAAAAACGTTTTAACTGCTTACGTCTTGGAGCAAGAATTTATGACTTAAAGCAACAAGGTCACAAAATCGAAAGACGAATGATTGTAGTACCTAGCGGTAAATGCGTTGCTGAATACAGATTGGTGGCTTGATATGAAAAGATTATTCTCACCCGAATTTGTAGCTAGCTTAGACGATAGAGAAAAATTCATAGCTTATGAAAGCGTAAAAAAAGAGCTAAGAGAGCGAAACGCAAGCCAAGAAGAATACGACAGAGTAACAGATCAAGCGATTGAGGAATTGGAAATATGAAACCGTCAGAAATGCTAAAAAATACAGGTAGAGTGATTGCATACCGCCCAAATTTAGCACGTTTATTTGGTGGTGTTATTGCTGAAGTATTCTTTGAGCAAATCTTCTACTGGCAAGATAAAACAGATTCAGATCTTGGCGTTTACAAAACTCAAGAAGAATTAGAAGTTGAGACTGGTTTATCAAGAAAAGAACAAGAAACAGCTCGCAAATTGCTCCGTGAAAAAGGTGTTTTAGTTGAGACTTACAAACGATTAGAACATCGTCTTTATTACAAAATTGACTGTGACAAATTAGATGAATTATTAGCAACATTGGCGAATGTACAAAACGAACATTCCCCAATGTCCGAAAGTGACATTCGGGAGTGCGACAAAGTGACATTCGTTAATACACTAGATTACAACACTAGATTACATACAAATAACCCCTTACCCCTTAACGGGGAATCTGCTAACGCAGAACACACGGAAGTCGGGGGTGCGGACAAGCCGCACACTGACAAAAAACAAAAATCAATCAGTGTTAATTATTCAGCAGTAGCAGAAACATACAACGACTTGGTGAAAGAATTAAATTCAAATCTACCACTAATCGCAAATACATCGCAGTTAAGTGATAAACGCAAGAAAGCGATTAAGAAACTAGCTCAAGTGTTTATTAAACGATTTGAAATTGACAACGATGTAGAGTCCTCGCTCGGTGAGTATATCAAAGACTTCTTACAGTCCGCCCCGAGTTTCTACTTTGGCGAAAACAATCGAGGCTGGAAAGCAGATTTTGAATACATTTTGAGAGAGTCAACACTGGATAAAGTTTTAGAGGGGAATTGGTAATGGTAACGCAAGATAATAACTACAACCTAGAATACGGACTAATCAGCTCAATGCTAGCGACTGGGTTAACCGCTCAAGCTCGTGAAGTGATTAGTTGGTTAGAACCTGAAATGTTCGCAACATACAATCTAGGTGCTTTATACGCAAACATTCGCAAACAAGCCCGTAACCACGATTTAATCGACTTCTTGCTGTTGTCTCAAGACTATGGTGAAAACCTAGCAACGTTAGCGGAAATGGCAAACAAAGCGACCTATGGCGGAAACCTTTTAGGTTATGCGAAAAAAATCCATTCTTCTTGGGTAAACCGTTCAGCTCAACAAACTATGCTTAAACTTGCTGGCGAAATGTCACAAGCTCGAAACGAAAGCCAAGTGAATGAGCTAACTCAAAAAGCGTTAAACCAAATTCAAAAGCTCCTTGTCAGCAAAACAGAAATTAAACCTGTGGCAATGGGTGAGTTAATGGATTCTTACATTGACGTGCTAGAAAAACGCTCACAAAGCGATTTTAAAGAACGTTTACTTTACACAGGCATTGAGGCAGTGGATAACATTCTAGGTGGCATCAATTCTACCGACATCGTTGTGGTGGCAGGTCGTCCAGGTACAGGTAAAACAGAATTCAGCCTAACACTCACACGAAACATCGCTAAAAGCAACGGTTCAGTATTATTTTTCAGTCTTGAAATGGGAAATTTCCAATTAATCGACCGTTTGTTGAGTGCAACTGGTGGTGTAGGTGTTAAAAAACTCCGCAATCCGCAAGAATTAGACGATTTAGACTACAACCGTTTAACCAATGCAATCACTGATATTCGTGAGCAGAAAGTTTATTTCGTTGACCGTGGTGGTTTATCAGCAGATGAAATCTGTGCGATTACAGAAAGACATTTGAGCGATGTAGGCAGCCTATCCGCAATCGTGATTGATTATTTAGGTTTAATGGATCACAAACAAGGTAACAACATCAACCTAACACAAGCCATTGCGAACTCAATGAGCAAACTTAAAACGTTTAGCAAGAATTTCAATATCCCGATTATTTTACTTTGTCAGCTTAACCGTGAAGTTGATAGCCGAGCAGTTAAACGTCCAGCAAACTCAGATTTAAGAGATTCAGGCTCAATCGAACAAGATGCTAGCCAAATCATTATGCTTTACCGTGAGGGTGCTTATAAGGCTGATACAGATAACCATTATTCAGAGGCCATCATCACTAAAAACCGTTTCGGTGAATTAGGCACTGCCTATATGAAATTTGACAAAGGTCATTTTGTTGACTGCGACCAAGCAAAAGCCTATCAAGATTTAAACGAAAAACCGCAGCAACAAGCACAAAAAAGCTATGCGAAAAGCTATGGCAAAGGGGCGATTCAGTAATGGACAAGAAACAATTCTTTCTACGCTCAAACCAAGTGCGGTTGAATTGTATTGAATTCATAAAAGAGCTACCAACGGACGACAAAAAACCGTTGGTGGTAAAAATCCAACCGATGACACGTTCACTTGAACAGAATTCAAAGCTGCACGCACTACTAAGCGATATTAGCAAACAGTGCGAATTTAACGGTAAAAAACGAGACATCGACACATGGAAAATGATTATGGTATCAGCTCACAAAATCGCAACAGGCGGGCAGGCTGAAATGGTAATCGGAATTGAGGGCGAAGTAATTAATCTGCGAGAAAGCACTGCTCAAATGAGCGTAAAACGATTAGCAAGTCTAATTGAGTATGTTCAAGCGTGGGGTGTAGAGAACGGTGTTAAGTTTAATGATAAATGGGAGTTTTAAGATATGTTCACATTAATTTTTATATTAGTTTCTTTAGGTTGTTTTGCTATTGGTTTTTTATCAAATGGGATTCTTGGAATGGTTGCAATATTCCTATGCCTCGCATCATTCCTAGCTGGTGCTGGAATTTTCGCTAGCATTGTTAAAGATAAATCCGTTAATGGGGAGTTACTCAACTACAGCGGTAAGCTATATGAAATCAAATACGTCAAGGATGCAATTCTGAAATGAGAGAAGAGATAGCCCTATCAGTAGTTCTTTTTGTGGTGGTGTTTGTGATTATTTGTTTTGTTGAGGGTGCAGATGATGAATGAAAAAGAATTGAAGATTTTAATTATAGCTTATGCCTGTGTTGTTATAGGGACAATCTTAATCACTGGTAAATGGTGGTAGATATGACTAAACCTAAGGAAACCAAATGCAAAGTCTGCGGTTGTTACTTTGTGAAAACTATCAGTTCAATGCAGAAAGTATGCTCACCTAGATGTGCGATTATTCTTTCCAAAGAGCAAGCGAGAAAGAAAAAAGAGAAACAAGACAAACAAGAGCGGTTAGAAACCAAGAAAAGAATGACCGCACTTAAACAGAAAATCAAAAGCCGCTCCGAGTGGTTGGATGATTTACAAAGCTGGGTGAATAAATTTATTCGCTTGAGAGATAAAAACGAGCCTTGTATTTCTTGCGGTCGTTATCATCAAGGACAATATCACGCAGGGCATTATCGAAGTCGTGGAGCTTGCCCAGAGTTAAGATTTAACGAGGACAACATACATAAACAGTGTTCGGCCTGTAATAACTACAAAAGCGGTAATGCGATTGAATACCGAATAAACCTAATCAAGAAAATCGGAATTGAACGTGTTGAATATCTGGAAAGAAGCGACCATCCGCCATTGAAATTATCAATCGAAGAAATCAAAGAGCAAATTAAAATCTACAAGGCTAAAGTTAAGGAACTAGAGAATGAATAAATTCAGCGAACTACCAGAGCTAGACTACGACCAAATTCAATTCGTTGACAACAGAATGTATTCTTGGGGTGGTTGGATTAATAGCGGAAGATTAGACAAACCAGAGCTAAACATTCTCTACAAACTTATGAAAAGCGTAGAGCCGCAAGACGAGCCAGGCCAAGTAATTTGTAGCGATGAATTTGGAATGGCTGTTAGTGAAGATATTGAGATGTTTTTCAAGAAATATGACGAGCGTATGCGGTTTATTCTAATGTCATACTACGTTCATAGATTAACGGTAAACAGAATAGCCACAAAACTAAGAGAGCGTGAAGAGCCTCAATATATGCAACCTTGTAATGGCAAGCGTGATATTAGAATTCCTTGCTTAAAGACCTGTAAGCGTAGAGTAGAGAAAGACCTGGCGCTGATGAAAGCGATTATCTACGAGAAACTAATCAAAATCGAAGTTAAATTAGCAATAGAGAGTGAAAAAAGAAAAAATATTAAAAAAATTCGATTTATATATTGACATACTTGTCAACTTGTCCTACCATAATCATATATGGTGGTCGTAGTGTAAGTAGTGAACACCGAAATAAATTTAATATAGCCTCGATTGCGAAAGCGGTCGGGGTTTTTTATTGCACGAAATTCAATGAGTAACCAATGCAAGATAACGGATCGCCTAACAATGGCATTGACATCATAGCAACGGTTATTTCTCTCGCATTTTCAGGTTTAGGTGGTGTAGTTAAGTATATCACCGCAACACAATCAGCAGGCTCACCTGTAAAAATATCTTCCGTAGTCTCTAGTTTTCTAGTAGGGGCTTTCAGTGGAATGGTTGTAGCGTTTTTTTTAATGTCTCAAAGTATCGACACTTTAATGATTATCTCAATCGCTGGAGCGTTTGGGTATTTTGGCGTTCCTGCTTTATGGGGATTGCTTAGAGTTTTCTTTCGCCAAATCGGTGGCTCAGTCGATGACTTAAATCCTAATTACTCGATGAAAGACATTGAAAAGGAAACAAGCAGAAAGCGCTCCATTCGTTACGATGACGAAATGCCAATCAATGACAAAGAGGAAGATATTTTAATCGATGGAACAGAAGAGCAAAACGATGATGTAAAGCCAAGGGGAAAATGGAATGGGTAGAGAAAGAGCCGCAAGACTAGGAATTGCACTCGATAGAGTATTCGCCTGTTTCTTATTTGCAGGCTGTATCGGGCTGTCGATTCAAATCTTCACACAGAATAAGAGTTTGGAATTATTGCAGGATAAGTACGACCAGACAGTACAGTTAGCAGATGAGCGAACAAAACGGATTGATGCTCTTCGGGACATGGTAAGCGACAGAAATGACAGAATTGAATTCTTGCTTAAAGAACAAGCAAAGGAGCGTAAGCGAAATGAAGATAAGTTGGATGGGATTAGTAAGATTGTTCTTTCAAGTAAATGTGTTAGTCGCGATAACGTTAGTCGTGCTGTCATTGACAGGTTGCTTAAATCCGAGTAAGCCAGTTGAGAAGATTAAGATTATCCGAGTAACCATTCCAGAAAATCTTTTAATTACCTGCCCTAAACCAACATTAAACGGTGAGAAAGCTTCTGATGTTGCTGTTTACGCTGTAAAGGTCACTGACCAATTAAAAATCTGTAACAGCCGAATTGTACAGATTAAAAACCTAGTGAAAGATTACGAACACGAAATCGAGCAAGATGCTCACAGTGAATATCAATCGTTAGGCTTTGAAAGAGATAAGGACGACCGTCATAGCGGTAAAGGTCGAAATGATGGCAAAGGTAGAGGGCGTTAATGATGTTAATCTCCGAAGCAGTATTCAACAAAGTATTCCCTAGAGCAATCAAAGGAACATATCAGGCGATTGAAAAACATATTGAGCTAGCTGGCTGTTACAACAAACAACAACAAGCGATGTTTCTTGCTCAATGTGGACACGAAACTGGCGGGTTTACTGTATTGAGTGAAAACTTAAATTATTCAGCCGATGGCTTGATGAAAGTTTTCCGCAAGTATTTTCCTAATACTAATATCGCTCGTCAGTACGAACGTAAACCAGAGAAGATTGCGAGCCGAGTATATGCCAATCGAATGGGTAACGGACCAGAAGAAACGATGGACGGTTGGAATTATCGTGGTCGTGGCTTGATTCAAATCACTGGTAAGAGTAACTACATCAAATTCGCTCAATGGCTAGGCGATACAATCAATCCAAAAGAAGTATCAAGCAATTTAGACTTAGCTGTTAAGACTGCTGTGTGGTTCTGGATATTCAACGACTTAGCATCTATTGATTCAGTTCAAAGAGTAACGCTTAGGATTAATGGTGGCACTAACGGAATTGATGGCAGATGCAGATTGTTTCGTGAGCTAATGATTTCTTAATGGTGGCTAGAATGTTTAATAAGCTAATACTGATTTTTCTAGCGGTAACAGTTAGCCTGTGCGGTTGGATTTGGTTTCAACACGGAACAATAAATGACTTAAGAGCCGAAAACCAAACACAGGCTAATCTTATCGCAGAACAAGAAAAGGTTAATCAATCGCTAAAAGATACGATTGAAGTAGAACGCCAAGCAGTAGAGCAGCAGAGAGTAATCAATGATGAAATCAAACAAGCAACACAAAACAAAGTGCAAGTTGTCAGAAAGATTATTAAATCACAGCCTTGTTATAACACTCGCATCTATGATGATGCTATTGAGCGGTTGCACTAATAAGGTAACAACAAAGACGGAGTATATCTATCCGCCTCAAGCTTTCTTGACACCTTGTGTTAAAACTCCATTTACCGGTAGTACATACGGTGAGGCGGTAGAGCATTTAATTATAGTGCAAGGTGAGCGTGATATGTGTGCTAGTCAAATCACCAATATCAATAAGTGGATTGAAAGCACAAAGAACGGTAAATAATCTTAAGAAAAAACTAAAGATCGCCAATTAAAGTGCGGTCTTTTTTTATCAATAAAAACAACAGGAGTAATTATGCTAACAATTAAAATCATCCAGGACGGTGTAACGTTAATCACAGAAAGCAATAGCTTTGCATTTTATGATGAGACTTCTCGTGAGTACAAAGAGATGCTTAGACTTGCTGACAAGCTAAAAGAGAAACCAACCGAACTTAACGGTATTTACTACACTCAGCCAATGTTCGCCGACCAAGAGTGCAAAGAGGTTATCCGCAAGGAGTTAATCTACTGCTTAGCTCGAAATAATCCAACAGATAAAATCATTGGTGTGATGATTGATTTTATACCAGATGACGAGTACGGTAATCAAGGCATTGAGAAAGAGATTGCATACAGCTTAATTGGTGCAGAAGATCACATCTACGTTACCAACGAGCAAGGTAAGACGGTTTTTAATATTTAAGTAAGGATTTCCCTATGTCAGACGTGAAAGAGAAATCCACGTCTAAAGGCGTGGTGAAATTAACTGATAAGCAAAAGCGGTTTATCGAAGAATACTTAATAGACCTTAACGCAACACAGGCAGCAATTAGGGCTGGTTACAGTAAAGCTAACGCAGACAAGATTGGTTCTGAACTACTGGGTAAAACTAGAGTTAAAGAGGCTCTACAAGAAGCACAAGCAGAACGCTCAAGTAGGGTGCAGATAACTCAAGATGATGTTATTCGTATGTTGATTGAAAACATTGAAAAGTCATCTGGCACTAAGCAGGTAGTTATCACTCAAACAAGAAAATCAGAAGATGGTGAGTTTGTTGGTGATGATGTTGCTCAATTTGTCTATGAGCCGTCTAGTGTAAATAAAGCCTTAGAGTTATTAGGCAAGCACTTGGGAATGTTTAAAGATAAATTAGATGTAACCACTGGCGACAAGCCTTTGCCGACAGTAATCAATGTGACGTTTAGCGATGAGCCTTGATATTAAATTTCCGACAAAGTTCCGAGCATTATTTGAAGATATATGGCGTTTTATTATCTTCTATGGCGGTCGTGGTTCTGGTAAGAGCTTTAATATTGCGAGAGCGTTAATTATTAGAGCTTATCACAAGCCAACACGAGCGCTTTGCTGTCGTGAAATTCAAAAATCTATATCTGATTCCGTTATTCAGATGTTGATTAAACAGATAGAGGAATTGGAACTCCAAAACTTCTTTGAGGTGCAAAAAACTCAAATCATCGGTCAAAACGGTTCTAGATTTACATTCGCAGGACTTAAAACAAACATTACTTCAATTAAATCAATGACAAACATTGATGTTGTCTGGGTCGAAGAGGGTGAGAATGTATCTAAAGAAAGCTGGGATGTATTGATTCCAACTATTCGAGAAGATAAGTCTCAAATTATTGTTAGTTTCAACCCTAAAAACATTTTAGACGATACCTATCAGCGATTTGTAATTAATCCGCCAGAAAGATGCTCTTCTGTGTTGGTTAATTGGCAAGATAATCCGTATTTTCCAAAAGAGCTAATGGAAGATATGGAGCAAATGCGAGAACGTGACTACGAGCTTTACAGGCACGTTTACGAGGGTGAGCCAGTAGCTGATTCAGATATGGCGATAATTAAGCCTTTATGGATTGATGCTGCGGTTGATGCTCATATTAAACTTGGTTTTACTGGTAAGGGATTGAAAAAGGTCGGCTTTGATGTGGCAGATGAGGGTGTGGATAGTAACGCAAATGCGTTTGTACACGGTTCAGTCGTTCTTGATGTTGACGTTTGGAAAAATGGCGATGTTATAGATTCAGCCAATAGAACAAATCAAAACGCCATTAAACATTCAGCAGATATGATTATCTTCGATAGTATCGGTGTTGGTGCTGGTGTGAAAGCTCACTTCAAACGACTACCTAAAACCGTACAGGTTGAGGGTTTTAATGCTGGTGGCGCAGTAGCTTTCCCAGAGCGTGAATATATCAAGGGTAAGAAAAACCAAGATATGTTCTCGAATATCAAGGCTCAAGCATGGTGGTCGCTGCGTGATAGATTTTACAAAACATACAGGGCGATTAAGCATGGTGATGTTTATCCCGATGATGAATTAATAAGTCTATCAAGTAACATTAAAGAGCTTGAATATCTTAAAGCTGAATTATCTCGCCCTAGAGTTGATTATGACAACAATGGACGGGTTAAGGTCGAGAGCAAAAAGGATATGCGAAAACGTGGCATACCGTCACCAAATATGGCTGATGCGTTAGTGATGTGTTACGCACCAACAAAACCGAAATCATTATTGGATTTATAGATATGAAATTTTTTGACGGAATAGCATCTCTAGCGTTAAAGCTTGGGTTAAAGCAAGAGCAAACTAATTATGTGGCCAGCTCAATGCTAACCGAAAAGCGAGAAGAATTAGAAGCGTTATGGCGTGAAAATTGGATTGCCAATAAAATCTGTATCAAACGCCCAGAAGATATGACAAGAGCGTGGCGTGATGTATTCTCAAATGACCTTGATTCAGAGCAATTAGACGCTTTCACTAAATACGAGCGAAGAATTAAACTTCGTGAAACGCTAACTAAGGCGTTGCAGTGGTCAAGCCTTTATGGTTCAGTTGGTTTATTAATTGTTACCGATGCAACAAACTTAAATACGCCATTAAGACCGACTGAAAAGCTAAAACGATTAATCATATTGCCTAAGTGGAAAATCGGCACAGCAGGCGAAAGAGAAACGAATATAACAGATGCTAATTTCGGTAAATATAAAGCCTATTCAATCAGTGGCGATGATAAGCCTCTAATCGTTCATCATTCAAGACTATTGATTATGAACGCTAATGATGCTCCGTTATCTGATAACGGTATTTGGGGCATCTCTGACTTAGAGAAGATTATTGATGCACTAAAACGCTTTGATATTGCTTCCGCTAACGTTGGCGACCTTATTTTTGAAAGCAAGATTGACATCTTCAAGATTGAGGGATTATCCAACAAGATTGCGAGTGGCTTTGAAAACGAAGTAGCAAATATCATCGGTGCAGTACAAGCGATTAAATCATCGACTAATAGCTTATTACTGGACAAAGAAAACGAATATGACCGCAAAGAACTCTCGTTTGGTGGATTAAAAGACCTTATCACAGAGTTTCGTAATGCGGTAGCTGGTGCGGCAGATATGCCAGTCACAATCTTATTTGGTCAATCTGTTTCTGGTTTGGCTAGTGGCGATGAGGATATTCAAAACTATCACGAGTCAATTCACCGCTTACAAGAGGCGAGATTAAGACCCGTTTTAGAGGTAATCGATACTCTAATTTGTAATGAGCTATTTGGCGGCGTTCCTGATGATTGGTGGTTTGAATTCTTGCCTTTAACTGTTGTTAAACAAGAACAGCAAATCAATATGCTGAACACATTCGCAACTGCAACCAATACGCTAATTCAAAACGGCATCATAACAGAGCAACAAGTAGCAAATGAGTTACGAGAAAGCGGACTGTTTGCCAATATCTCGGCTGATGACATTGAGGACATGAATAATGCTGATGAACTTGCCAGAGATTTTGAAGAACCAAAAGACGAAAGCGAAGAAGTTCAAAACGCTGAAAGTGAGCAAGAGAACGGAGTTATGGTATAGAACCGAACTCAAGCGACAAGTCAAAGAAATGACTGATACTGTTGAAAGAGCCTTAGAAAAACCTAATGGCTCTTTTTTTATGGACGATTTCAGCGGATTTCTTGCGGTTGGCGTTAAAACCTTACTCAAAGTATTGGAACGCTTCGAAAATAAAGACCATTCAGCAGATGATGAAAGAATTGCACAGGGCTTTATTAATCGAGGGAATATCCAAAACCAGCAAGAAGTATCAAAGAACTTAAAAAATCAAACTGGGATTGATTTAAGTGCGTATTTAGGCAATAGCCCACGCATAGCCGAGAAAGTTAATGCGATGACTACTGCCAATGTTCAATTAATCAAGTCTATTCGTTCTCAATACTTAGATAAGGTTCAAAATGCGGTTACTCAAGCGATGGTGAATGGAACGCTGAATAAAGACTTGGTGCAACAGATTAAAGACATCGGCAAAACAACCGAAAAGAGAGCGATATTTATTGCTCGTGACCAATCTTCAAAGCTTAATGCGGCATTAACGCAAGCAAGGCATGAAGATGTTGGGATTACAAAATACACTTGGAGTACATCTGGCGATGAGCGAGTGCGTGAAAGCCACGCAGAAAAGGACGGGCAAGTCTTTGAATATGCTAATCCGCCAGCAGATACAGGACACCCTGGACACGATTTTAATTGTAGATGTGTTGCCATTCCTTATCTTGGTGATGTGCTTAAATCAAAATAATTTGAATGAGGTGTAAATGCAATTTACAGATAAAACAACTCAAGCAAAAACACAGCGGACTATTACGAAAGATGGGTTTTTAGTCGTTCCTGCGACAATTTCTAAAGTCGGTGTTTTTGACTATCTAGAATCAGAGCTTGGATTAACAGGTGATGGCGTGAAGAAAGTGGCGAGAACAGAGAAATCGCTATTTTCTGATGAAACCATTAAGAGCTTTGAGAACTCAACACTAACAATCGGACACCCAGAGCAAGGCGTAAACGCTAAGAACTGGAAAGAGCTATCTGTTGGCGTTGTGAGAAATGTTAAGCGAGTAGGTGATGAGCTAACTGCCGAGGCTTGGATTTATGACGAACAAGCCATTAAAACCGTACAAGAACACGGTGTAGAGCAATTATCTTGTGGTTATGACTGCAATATTATTCAGTCAAGCGTTAAAGATGCAGATTTTGAGATGTCTCCGATGATCGGAAACCACGTGGCGATTGTGGCAAAGGGTCGCTGCGGTGGAACTGTAAAACTTGCCGATGAGGAAAAGACCGTTATGGGAAAAACCGCTAAATTCCTCGATGCGTTTTTAGGTGCATTCGGCATCAAATTGTCCGATGAACAGAAAAAACAAATCGAAGAAGATGAAGAAGCTGGCAAAGATGGTGAGAAAGCTCCAAAAGCTGAAAAACCAACTGAGCCAAAAGAAAAACAATCTGAACCCGAAGATAAAAAGGAAGAAGAAGTGAACAAAGAAGAGTTTGAAAAACAACTTAAAGCCAAAGATGAAGAAATTCAAGCATTGAAAGATGCACAGGCAAAACGTGATGCAGAATTAGCACAAGCAGCAATGTTGGCTGATGCACAATCTGTATTTAAAGACGTGAAATTCGCAGATAAAGCAAGCGTTCGTGAAATCCAAGAGAGCGTGATTGTTGCTCAAGGTATCTTCACAAAAGATGCTGCGGCTAAATTATCCGATGCTGAAATCTCTGGAGCGTATCAAGTCGCTAAAGCGGTTACTGCTAAATTAGCTGATGAACGCAAATCTTTAGGCAATATCTTATTGGGTGATGCGAAAGCTGAAACTGCACTTAAATTAGACTTCAACAAAACTTACAATCAATAGGGGTAATAAATAATGGGTTACGCTTACGAACAAGCTCCAGCAAAAGCTGGTGAATTAGGCAAAGGCAACTTTGCGAGTGCGAAAACAAGTGCGGAAAAAGTAACTGGCAAAGTAAAAGCTGGTGATTTTGTAGCATTAAATCCTGAGGGTGGTGTAAAAGCGTTAGCAGCTAAAACTGATGTATTGGCTGGCGTGGTATTTGCAAGCACTATCCGTGATGAATGGAATGATGGCGAGCTTTGCGATGTAATGCATATTGCAGCAGGCGATGCGGTATGGGTAAACGTTGCAACTGGTAAAACTGTTACACGTGGTAAAAAAGTCTATGTATTAGCCGCAGGTGGTGATGGTAAAACTGGTGCAATTCAAGGTGAAACCGATGCAAACGGAATCGAAACTCCATACACCGTAATTGATGTTAAAGGTCAATTAGCGTTAATTTCTAAATTATAAGGGGCTAAATAGATGTCTTTATTAACTTATGTGCAAAACGGTTTAACTGCTGTTAGCAAAGAAATTGCAGAAACCAAATACCCAGAAATTGTGTTTCCACAATTCGTATATGTTGACCAACAAACAGCGGTCGGCATCACTGAAAAATTACACTATGGCGCAGATGAACACGGTTCTTTAGATGATGGCTTAATCACCACTGGCACTAGCACTTTAGACCAAGTGGAAGTGGGCTTTACTCCTAAACGCTCTTATATCGTGCCATGGGCTAAATCTGTTACATGGACTAAACCAGAGCTTGAGCAAGGCAAATTATTGGGTTTAAACCTTGATACGGCGAAAATCATGGCGTTAAACAAAAACGCTCAACAAACTCTACAAAAAGTTGCGTTCTTGGGCCACGCCAAAGATGGTCGTTTAACTGGTTTATTAAACTCTAAAGATGTATCAGTTCACACCTTAAAAGGTGCGGCAGCGGGTGCGAAAGTTCAAGCGATGGACTTCGACAAAGCGGTAGCGTTTTTCAAAGAAATGTTCTTGGCTGGTTTAGAAAAAACCAAACGCATTGAAGCACCAAATACTTTCGCTATTGATGCGTTGGATTTAGCTCATCTTGCTTTAACTCAACGTGCTAACACTGACACTACTGCGTTAGAGTTCTTAACTAAGAGCTTATCCGCTGCAGCTGGCCGTGAAGTTGCAATCAAAGCGTTGCCGTCTAACTTCGGTTCTCGTGTTACTGACGGTAAAACACGTGCGATTGTTTATGTAAACAGTAAAGAACACGTGATTTTTGATGTGCCGATGACTCCAACTGTGTTAGAAGCAAAAGAAAAAGGTTTACTAGCTTACGAGTCAGGCTTACGCATGGCATTCGGTGGCGTGACCTTTATCGAGCCTGAATCTGCTCTTTATGTAGATTACTAGGAGGAATAAATGCCAACAATAAACGATTTTCGTGAACGTTATCCAGAATTTAAAGAGGTCGATGGTTTCCGCATTGACCTTTTTTTATCGGATGCACAGCAAGAAATCAGCCAAGCACGATGGGGGCGACTTTTCGAGCGTGGAGTGTTGGCATTAGCTGCTCATTTGCTCCGTCTTTCTCTTTGGGCGACAGAGGGTAACGGTGGCGCGAATCGCAATGTAGCGAGCGAGTCGGCAGGGGAGCTTTCTGTTGGCTATGCTACACCGACAATCACTGGTACAGATGCAGATTATCAATTAACTGCATACGGTCAAGAGTATTTGCGTTTGCGTAAACTCGTTGGGTTAGGTGTGATGGTGGCTTAATGACTGCTCAAGTTACAGGTAATCTTGCGAAATTCAAACAGCTTATCGAGCAAATAAAAGCAACTAGCGAAAAGGCTGTGTATGTTGGCTTTCCTGCTGAGTTTAACGAGAAAGTAGAGGGTTCAGATAACTTTAATCTAGCCTCTCTAGCTGCGGTGTTAGAGTTCGGGAATGAAAATATCCCATCTCGTCCGTTTCTTCGTCAAACACTGGCGGAAAATCAAGAAAAATATACAGCGTTATTTGTAAAACTGTTTGAAAGCGGTATTTCAATAGACCAAATCTATGAGCAAATCGCTTTAATTGCTCAAGGTGATGTTCAGCAAAATATCGTTAATGGTAAATGGACTGCAAACGCACCAAGCACAATTAAACGCAAGAAATCAAGCAAGCCGCTTATTGACACAGGTAAACTGCGGCAATCTGTAAGGGGTATCGTCAAATGAGCTTAATTAATCAATTCCCTCGCTTTTTAAATAGCAAATTCAGCCAAAAAGTAGTCGTAAAGCATCTACAAGGCGAACATTCAGCTATGGATTATAAGGCGAAGTACATTGAAGAAAAGGTCACTGCAATAGTGATGCCAACATCGCCTAATGATGTTCAATTCTTGCCAGAGGGTGAGCGGTTTCTGCCAAGCATTAAAATCTACACGGTTGAGCCTTTGAAGATAGGTGATTTAGTGGATTATCTTGGTGAAACTTACAAAATCAAAACAGTGGGTAATTGGAAAGACTATGGATACTACAACAATATCGGCATTCGACATAGCCAAACTGCGAAAGTGGATTCAAGAGGCTTTGAAGTTACCTAAAGAGGCTGTAATCGGTGGCTGGTTGCCAGAAAATCCCCTGCCTGCGTTTATTACGATGGATGTATTAAATACCAATGAAATCGGGCAGGCGACACGAGAATTTGACGGAAAACGAGAGCGTATTAAACAGTCAATGCAAAGCACGGTCAGCGTTTCTTGTTTTGGTCGCAATTCACTCGCTCAAAGCTACAAATTAAAAGCTATTTTCCAAAGTTCAGCGTTTCTTTCCTTTCTTAATTCAAACCATTGGGGTGTTATCCGTTTTTCAGATGTTCGCAATCTAACCGCTACAGTTGGGGCAGACTATGAAGAGCGTGGGCAATTTGATGTGATATTTAGTCATCATCATATTGTAGATACTCCGTTAGATCCGATTGAGAGAGTTGAGCAACGGACGAATAACAAATCACAAGATATAGGAGCATAAGCCAAATGGCATTATCAATCTCTAATATTGTAAACGTGCAATTAAACACAGTTCCGAAGTCTGCTGCTCGCAAATCTTTCGGTACAGTTGCACTTTTCACACCAGTGGCAGGACAAGCATTTAATGATGCGACTACACGTTATGTGTATGTTGAAAGTCAAAAAGATGTTGAGGCTCTCTTTGGTACAAATTCAGAAACAGCAAAAGCGGCTCAACCGTTCTTTGCTCAAAGTCCACGTGCGAAACAATTAATCATCGCTCGCTGGCAAAAAGAATCCACAACCATTGAAGCGACAAAAAACGCTTTACGAGGTGCAACAATCTCAGATGATTTAGAAACTTTTAAAGCAATCTCGAACGGTGGTTTTTCAATCACTGTTGGCTCTGCTGTTAAAGTGGTCGATGGATTAGACTTTTCAGAAGTTGCCGACTTTAATGCAGTGGCGACCAAAATCAAAGAGAAGCTAACTACTTTAAAAGTAAATGCTGATGTTGCTTATGATGAAACTGGAAACCGCTTTATTATCTCTGCGACAGATTCAGGCGAAAGTGCAGACACTTTAATTTTCTACGCTGAAAAAGGTAATACCACAGGCGGTTACATTGGCGGAATGTTAAAACTTGAAGATGGCCAAGCAACCAGAGTCATTGGTAAAAACCAAGTTCAAGTGAAGGCCGAGAAAGTAGAACAAGCATTATTCAATGTTTCAGAGGTAGAAAATAGCTGGTACGGTTTCACCTTTGCGGCTCAATTAACAGATGCGCAAATCGAGGCGGCTGCTAAATACGCTCAAGCAAATGATAAATTATTCGGTGTTAGCGTAATTAAAACCGAGCAGATTGAATGGTCGGCATCTAACGTATTTAAAAAGTTATACGATGCTCAATTAGACCATACTTTAGCAATCTTCGATAAAAACGACTTATACCCTGCATCTTCTGCGTTGGCTCGTTTGTTATCAGTGAACTTTGCGGCTAATAACTCAACGCTTACGCTTAAATTTAAACAACAACCAACAATCACAGCAGATGAAATCACTGCGACAGAGTTTGCTAAAGCAAAACGCTTAGGGATTAACGTTTACACTTATTTTGATGATGCTGCAATGATTGCTGAGGGTACGGTAATCGGTGGCAAATTTGCTGATGAAATCGTTATCCTTGACTGGTTCAAAGATGCGGTACAGAAAGAAGTGTTTGCTCGCTTATACAAATCACCAACTAAAATTCCTTTAACTGATAAAGGTCAAGCAATCTTAATCTCTGCAGTTGAGAAAGTTTGTTTAGAGGGTATCAATAACGGTGCTTTCGCAGCCGGCAAATGGACTGGTGATAGTTTCGGAAACTTGAAAACAGATGACTACCTAGAAAAAGGTTATTACATTTGGGCGGCTCCAATGGATACGCTTTCAGATAGCGACCGTGAGCAACGTAGAGCGACACCAATTCAGGTGGCTGTGAAATTAGCTGGCGCAATCCATTCAAGCGATGTGATTGTGAACTACAACCGATAATTAATAGGGCTGGATAATCCAGCCTTTTCTTTTTAAGAGGAAATATAAATGGCAGTTTTCGACCCTAAACAGGTAGTGGTGTTACTTGACGGAAAAGAAATCTCTGATTGGGCTGATGGTTCAGATGTAATCAGTGCAGCAAATCAAGTTGATGCAGGTCAGTTAGTTATCGGTGCGAATGGTACTGGTGTATTCATCGCTAACCCAGATAATTCAGGCAAGCTAACATTAAAAATCAAGCAACACTCTGCTGACAATGCTTACTTATCAAAACTATTCAATCAACAAAAGAGCAGCATTAAAACATTCTTACCTATCACCTTGTCAATTCGTGACTTAATCAATGATGATGTAGTGACAGCAAGTAAAGGCTATTTTACTACTCCAGCACAATACGTTCGTGGTAATGGTCATAATGCCGAGACTTGGACGATTGTTTTTGAACAAATGACAATGAACTTAGAAAAAGGCGTTGAATAATGGAACAGGTTAAGCAATTCACTATCGAAGATGTGACTTACACAATGACACCGGCCAATGCGATGGCTGCGTGGATTGCGTTAAAAAATGCGATGAAGTTACTTCAATCAGTTGATTTATCCACTCTAGGTGATAGCAAAAAGCTAGGCGCGGGCATTTTAACGACTGTATTAGCTAATTTAGGCGAATCAAGTGTAAAAGAGTTAGAAAATATCGTATTAACTCACACAGCCTGCGAGCAAGATGGTCAGAAATACCGTTTATCAGAACGTTTTGATAGTCATTTTAATAAACACCGTGGGCATTTAATCACCGTTTTAAAAGAGGGATTAACCTATCAATTCGCTGATTTTTTTATCGGTGGGGGTGGATTGCTAGCCAATATTCAGGGCAAACTCAAAGCGTAGAAAGCCAATCAGAAAATAGAGTTGATTGGTTTGTTTTTACGCCAATAGTTAAAAAGTTCTGTACATTGCACGAATTAAGATCTGTTTATTCAATAGCAGATCTTCTTTCTTTCCACGAAGTAATAGTGGAATTAAATCAAATGGAGCAAAGCAAAGATGCTATTAGATGAGTTACTGATAAAAGTCGGTATAGAGGCCGATAGCCAAGCGATGCAAGAGTTTGAGCAATTCCTTGATACGGTTGGAAGTGGTACTGAAAGTGCGGTTGAGGGGCTTGGCGAGCTATCTAAATCCATTGAAAACACGGTTAATACAGATGCAGTGAAAGATGGCGCTGATGCTGTTGATGACTTAAAAGGCAATATTGATAATCTTTGGGCGACAAAGTTCGGTGCTGATGGGTTAGCTAAAAAATTTGAATCGCTAGGCATAGTCATTAATAAAACCACTATCGCAGTGGTTGCACTTGGTGCAGCCTTTTACGGTGCAACGGTAGGTGTTAAAAACTTCGTAGATGGAAACCTTGATGCGTTAGACGAGATTAAGCAGTTATCTAATGTAACAGGTGAAGCAGCAGATAAAATCTATCTGTTAGGCAAGGTCGCAGAAGTAAACGGTTCATCTGCTCAAGCAGCGCAATCATCAATCGAGGGATTATCTCGCACAATCGGTGAGGCGGCGGCTGGAATTGGTCGAGGCGCTAAGACTTTTGAACAGTATGGATTAAGCGCTAAGAAAGCCAATGGCGAAATAAAATCATCTAGCGAGCTATTCGGTGAAATATCCGAAAAAATGCAGAAGATGAGCGACCAAGAGCAAATAGCAATGCTTGCTAAGTTGGGTATTGATGGCTCAATGATTCAAACGCTCCGATTAGGTAACGATGAATTAGCTGAACAGATTGCTCTAGCAGAAGCCTTAACGCTTGGTGTTGGTAACGCAGAAAACGCAGAGAAAGCGGCAGCATTTAAAGATGCTTTAACGCAAGTTTCTCAGGTATTTATTGCTATCGGCGAATACGTTTCTTTGCGTATATCACCATCAATACAGCGATTAGCTGAACGCTTTACAAGATGGTTTGCTGAAAATAATAACTTCATCAAGGCAATTTTAAATGGGCTTGGTCGAGTATTCTCGTTCTTGTTTGAATTAGCTGGTGCGATAGATAACATCATCGAAAGCACAGTTGGTTGGAAAGCAGTAATTATCACGCTTGGTGGCTTATTGCTGTGGTTTAGCCGAAGAATGTTGTTAGCCTTTGCGACAAATCCAATCACCTTAGCGATTGCGGCAATAGCTGGCTTAATCCTAATCATTGATGATTTTATCACTTGGTTACAAGGTGGTGATGCTCAATTCGGTGAATTCTATCAATCTTGTGCGGACGGTTTACAGTGGATTGAAGATAAATGGGGTGAGCTTTCAGATTGGATTAAGGAAAAATGGGGCGAGGCTATGTCTTGGGTATCTGGGAAGTGGAATGCCTTTACAGCGACATTCAGCATAGACAATCTTAAAAAAGTCTTTGAAAGCGTTAAACAAACCATTATTGAGAAGTTTAAAGCGGCATTTGGTTGGGCTATCGACCTATGGAATAGCATTGTGGCTAAGATTGGCGGCGAGCCAATTAATATCCAAGCTAATGTATCTACTCAAGGCGTGCGACAAGCTGGATTAGGTGTGGCGGATTTAGCCTTAAACGCAGGCGTTTACGCAAAAGCATCTGAAGTTTCTGCTGGTGGTGTTGGCGGCGTTTCTAATGCTGATAATAGCGTGAAGAATAGCAACAACAAAATCACCATTACACAGCACATTCAAGGCGTGGATAATCCTAAGGCTGTGGCCGACCAATCAGCACGAGCAATCAATAACCAACTTTCACCAGTTATAGGATAGTAAAGAATGTTTAATTTTGCTCAAGTATCAAGCAGAAGTATAGGCACGATTACGTTTGATGTTGTTACAACGGAAGATCACCAATCGGACCTTTCAATCACGGAAAATCCGATTGAGTCAGGTGCTGCAATAGCCGACCACGCAGTCGTTCAACCTAAACAAGTTACGATTAACGGAATTATGGTTGACCATGATCACGGAACATTTGGCATCAACTCGCCATACATTGGCAATATTCGTGGCGTGGTTGATTTTCTGAATAACTTTCCATTCCCTGTTCCTGTAATCACTCAAACATCTCAAACAATCGCAAGGGCAGGGCGAGTTATTAGTCAAGCAGCTGGAGTTTACAGTCAAGTAAAAGGTGTAGTAAATCAGGTGCGAGCAATTGCACCTTTTTTGCCAGACTTCGGACTTGGTGGATTGCTAGATAGTGGAGTAGGCGACAGCCGAGTGCAGAAATGTTATGCGGATTTAATCGCCTGCCAAAAATCAGGTGAAACAATCGAGATACAAACAGGGATTCATCTATACAAAGATATGATGATTCAATCAATATCGGTTAATCAATCACAAGATGGTAGTGCGACATTTACGATAACAGCGAGAGAAATCTTTATTGTAAACACTCAAACCACACAAAGCTCACAATCTAACGGTAAAGGCGGAAATAAAACCTCCACTATCGGGAAAGAAAAAAGCGGTCGTGCTGCAGTCCAATCGGCTTCAAAAACACAGCAAGGCACAACTAGACCAGTTAATGCGGAGCCAAGAAAAACCTCCGCACTAAAAAATATCTTCTCATAGGTGGCTAAGATGCAAAGAATACCAGTTACACAGTCGCCATACCAAGAGCAGACCTTTGAATTTAATGGTCGAAAAATCCGCTTAACACTCCGATTTAATAGCGTGGGTAATTTCTGGGTGATGGATATTTACGAGCCAGTAACCCAGCGACAAATCTGCCAAGGTCAGGCGTTAGCTTGCGGAGTTCCTATCCTGTTACGCTCGGTTCAGCCTTATTTCTTCTACTTGGAAGATGAAAGCGGTGCAGATTTAGATGTTATGGCCGCAAACGACTTAGGAACTAGATGCTTTCTGTATATCGGGGCTAAATAATGAAACAGTTCGGAAGACAATGGAAATTAGATATTAGCAACGAACAAGAAACGCTAAGTATCACACAGTTAAGAGTGGCGTTTGAGATTGATAAAACAATCAACGAAAAGCCAAATCCAGCAAAAATCCAAGTTTGGAACTTAAACCGAGACCATATCAACCAATTATTAAGCCAAGATTACAAGAAAGCCGCTCTATCGGTAGGTTATAACGAACTAAGACAGATTTATTCAGGTGACATTACAAAAGTTAGAATTCAGCGAGACGGATTAGACTTTGTTTTGACACTTGAATGCTCTGATGGTCATGTAGCTTACACGCAGTCAAGAGCTAAAACAACGCTTAAAGCAGGAGCAACAGATAAGCAAATAGTCGAAGAAATACAAAAGACTATGCCAAAGGTGCAAGCTGGAGCAATGGATATACCTAATCAGCGTAAATTGCCACGAGGTAGAGTGTTAAATGGCAATAGTCGAGATATTTTAACCAAAGTGGCAAGAAACAACGGTGCAGATTGGTCAATTCAGGACGGCTCTTTAATCTTTCTGCCAAAAGACAAGGTATTAAACGATGAGGCTGTTTTAATCTCACAGGATACTGGAATGATTAACGCACCAGAGCAAACCGATGACGGATTAGAAATAACCTGTCTATTAAATCCAGCCTTGCAGATTGGCGGATTAGTGAAAGTCGAATCAATCATCGAATACTTTAACGGTGAGTACAAAGTAATAAAACTTGCTCACTCAGGCGATGGATTAGGCGGCGATTGGCAAAGCAAAATGACAGTAGTCGGTGGTAAATTCCAAAAGGTTGAGAGTGAGAATAGCAATTCTAAATCCGACACGAAAAGCAAGGATAAGAAAAAATGAACTACCAACAATCACTAGCCACACCAGAAACCGCAACAGACCAACAAATCCAACAAAATCAGTTAAATCTACACACCGCACTACCTGCCAAAGTTGTGAGCTTTGATTCAAGCAAACAAACGGTAACGCTTGCGGTTCAAGTAAAAATGCAACTGGCAGACGGTAACGGTGCGGACATTCCTCCATTGGTTGATGTTCCAGTTAGCTTCCCTAGAGGTGGCGGATTTGCTGTTACTTTCCCATTAAAAGCAGGTGATGAGGGAATTGCGATATTCTCCGAACGTTGCATAGATGGTTGGTGGCAAAATGGCAACGCCTCAACGCCTTTAGATTTCAGATTGCACGATTTATCAGATGCGATGTTTATTCCTGGTGTTTGCTCTGTTCCTAAAGCTATCAAAGGCTTTTTTAATGATGGACTTTCAATGCAGACATTGGACGGTGGAACGTACATTCGCATAAAGAATGGCACAATCCAAATCAAGGGAAACATTGAACATCAAGGCGATGTAAATCATAAAGGCAACACCACACAAACAGGTTCGCATAGTTCTACTGGATTAATCTCAAGTAAAACGGATGTTTCTGCTGGTGGAATTTCAGGTAGAACACATAAACACGCAGGCGATAGTGGTGGTAAAACAGGAGTCCCAGAATGACGGTAAAGGTTAGACGATTAGATAAGAATCACGACTGGACGTTTGGGCAAGGTTTTGCCAATTACGCCATTGAGTCAGAGGCTATTGCTCAAAACGTTCAAACTAGACTTTGGTCATTCACGAATGACTGGTTTTTAGACTTGGAACACGGTTTACCTTGGCTTGAGCAAATGGGGCGAAATGTAGATTTAGGCGATTGGGAAATTCGGATTAAAAAACACGTTCTACAAACTGACGGAGTTTCTAAGATTACCAGTTATGAATCAAATTTAGATCCAAATACACGCAAATTAGTAATTGATATTACTTACCAAGACATCTATGGAGCGGAAAACTCCGCTAGTTATCGTTCATAAGGGGCATTATGGCAACACTAACAGAAACAGGCATCCAAATTGAACGCTTAAACGACATTGTGAAGCGTTTTGAAGATGGTTTTAAGCAAATCTACGGTCAGAATATTGACTTATCGCCAAACACGCCAGACGGTCAAATGGTGGGGATTTTAGCTCAGATTAAAATGGATATTGAAGAGATTGCCGAGAATGTTTACCGGCAATTAGACCCAGATGTAGCGACTGGAGCATGGCTTGAGCAGCGAGTAGCTTATGCTGGACTAATGCGAAGAGGTGCAAGTTATAGCTATTTACGCTCGGTAATTCTAACTGGCGAGCCTAACACTCAGCTATATGCTGGAATTGTTGTATCTGACCAAAATAAGGTTCGTTGGGTGCTAACAACCGATATTCAATTAGATAGCAACGGTTCAGGACGAGCAGACTTTAGAAGTGATCAGCTTGGGAGTTTTAACCTAGCTAAAAACACAACCTTAACCATTGAGACAGTAACGCTTGGATTAACTAATGCGGTTACTTTTGAAAATGCAGAAGTTGGTGTAGAAGAAGAAACCGACACGCAATTACGTGAACGCTTTTTATTTAGTCGAACAAAGAACGCACAGAATTCAGCAGAAGCAATCACTGCGAAAATAGCAGCATTGCCAGATGTAAAACAAGTTCGAGTACTTGAGAATAACACTGCTCAGCGTGATGCATTAGGCGTAGAACCGCACTCAATCGATGTGATTGTTTACGGCGGCAATGATGAAGAAATCGCTAACGTAATCTATCAAAATAAAGGGGCTGGAGTTGGGTTACAGGGTAACACGCTAACAAATCTTAAAAAAGATGGCGAAACGAGACCAATTAGATTTGACAAGGTTTCATTGGTTGACATTCAAGTATCAATGCGATGCGTTCGCTATGAAGATTTTACAGAGATTGACAAAGACCAAATTAAAAAACTCTTAGCTAATCAGATTTTTAAAATTGGTCAAACGGTTTCTTTATCTCGCCTATATTCACCAATTAACCAAGTTGGCGGCTTCTGGGTTAAAGAACTCAAAATCGCACGGAAAGGACAGCAATTAAAAGCTGAGAATGTGGCATTACAACCAAGAGACTTGGCAAGAATAATGGAAAGCGACATCGCAATCGAGGTGGAATAATGGCTTATTCAGATTTGCTTATATGGCAGTATCAAGGCAAGCCGAAAGCTCTCGCAACAATCAAGATGATTGATGATGAATTTGCTCAAAGTTTCATTTATTTATATCGAATTCAAGATGTTTTAAGCATTGAAACAGCAACTGGCGACCAATTGGATTTAGTCGGGAAGCACGTTGGTCAGTCAAGAATTGTTAATGGCTATACTTTGAGACAATTTTTCGGATTCAAAAATGCGAAAAATGCACTTGGATTTAGTAAAGAGCTTGATGGTGGTGGTCAATGGTACAGATTAAGAGACCCGTTAGCTGATTCTGTTCGGTTATCTGATGATGATTACAGGTTTTTAATTAAGTGTAGAGTGATTAAAAATTACCAGCTTGGCACTGTTCCTAACATCATTGAGGCCTGTCAGTTTGTATTCGGTGATGGTTGCAGGGTAACGGATAACTTGAATATGACCGTTGCAGTTAAAGTACCTAAAAAGAAACTCACTCAATTCTCAAAGTTTGCTGTTCAGAACTTAGACATTATTCCAAGACAGGCAGGCACTAAAATTATTTTTGAAATCAAATAGAGGATTCTATGGCGATATATAACAAACCTGACGAGAACGTATTCGCATCAAGTGCTAGACAGGGCGAGGTGAGTAATTTTCCCGATATTGGCAGAGGGTGGGGAATTTCATTTGACCAGACTGGCGGCATCCCTCCAATGGAGTGGTTTAACTTCCTTTTTAAGAGAACGGATGAGAAGTTTGGTTATCTTTTTCAACGAGGCTTATCAGAATGGTCGGCAACGCAAACTTATCCAGAGGGCGCACTGGTTCAATATAAAAACCTAACTTATAAAGCTAAAAGAGCTAACACAAATAAAAAACCTGATGAGGCTCAATCTTCTGACTGGCAACGTTGGGGATTTACTCAATCAGAGCTTAAGAGTGCAACACTAACAGAAAGCGGTATTACTCAACTCTTAACTTCTATTAATAGCAACGATGAAACCAAGTCCGCAACACCTAAATCCGCAAAAATGGCTTACGATAAAGGCGTAGAGGCGAAAGCTGCGGCAGATGCAGCTCAACGCACGGCAAATGATGGAGTTTCGAAAGCTAATGCGGCGCAAACAAGCGCAAACAGTGCTAACAATAACGCAAATGGGCGTGTATCAAAGAGTGGTGATAGATTAACTGGCATTTTGTATTCCGTGGGTATCTCATCTAAACATTTTGGGTATGGCGCTTATGCTAATCAATATACTAGCGGCGCGCCGTTTATGGTTGAGACTACAGGGTCGCAAGACCGTGATACGTATCATCCATTTGTCAAAGGGTTGGTGCGGTCAAATGGACGTTATGGTGCTGGATTTTCGTTCGGGTACATAACAAAGCAAGGTCAAGGTGATGGCTTTGGGCGAGGGATTATCCATCTTGTTGAGGATAATGGCTCCAACAAAACTTGGGCTTTTGAGCATAATGGTGACTTTAATAGTGCTGGAGATGTTCGCTCATCAAGCGGTAAATCTCTTAACAACTCCGTGCAGACTAGCGATTATCGCTCTCAATGGGGACAGACAGGATGGGTTAAATTGCCTAATGGGCTAATTTTACAATGGGGCAAAACACCTGTAATTCATGACGAAAATAGCACAGATATAGTCTTTCCGATCGCATTTCCAAATAAGGTTTTAAATATTCAATTGACGGAGAATCAGATGCGGACAGTAAACAATCATGCTACACATTTGGCAGCACTTAATGTAACTAATTCAAAATTTACATTCAAGATTAACTCAACTTTACCTATTGATTCATCAGCAGATTGGTTTGCCATTGGATATTAACGAGGTTTTAAAAATGTATTTTTATGACAAAGCCACAAATGGATTCTATATAGAGGGTTTGCACGAAATTCCAGCAGACGCAACGGAAATTGATGAAGAATCCTACCGAAATTTACTCGAAGGGCAAGCCACTGGTAAACAAATTATTGCCAATAAGCAAGGTAATCCAGTTTTAGTTGACCCACAACCAAGTGCAGCGCATGAATTAAATCTCGAAACACTACAGTGGACTATCTCAAAAGAAAAACAATTAGCTCTCTTTAATAAAGAGAAAGAGGCTTTATTGAACAGATTGGCAGATAAAGCAGATGAGATTAAAACAAATCTTCTTGTTGGCTATCCACAAACAGAGATTGAGAGCTTTTACCGCCAAGAGAAAGAAGCGTTAGCATGGCAGGCAGATAATAAAGTTGATACTCCAATGCTAAAACAGATCGCAAGAGTGCGTGGCGTTCCTTTTGAAGTATTGGTTGAAAAAGTTATTGAGAAAGCATCACAGTTTGCTGTGGCTATCGGTGTAATTATCGGACAACGTCAAGCGTTTGAAGATAGATTGCTAGCTTTATCATCTCAAAAAGAATTAGATGCACTTAAAAAGGAAATCGAAGAATGGACATTCTCAGCAAATTAAAGCTGTATGCTTATCATAATCTAATCGCTCTTGATCAGTTTTTTAACGCTCTAACTGGTGGAGCAGCAGATGAAACATTATCAAGTCGCACCTATCGTGGTGCGATTTTAGTTTCTGAGCCAAAGAAACGATGGGTAATTATTCATAAGGTAATTAACTTTCTATTCTTTGACAAAAACCACTGCAAGGACTCATACGAAAGCGAGCTAAAAGGCAGACAGCACGATAAACGTTTCAGTCAAATGCGTAAGGGGGCTTAAATGTCAGACACCGACATTGTTCTTTATCGTGGCGATGATGAAGAGCGAAAAGTGCGGATATATGAGAGACAGCAGGACGGGGAGCTTAAACCATACGACCTAACCAATATAAAACGGTTGGATTTGTGGGCGAAAGTACGAAGTCACACTGTAATTTCTCTATCTAGCACAAATGAAACTATCAAGGTCGTAGATGCAGAGAATGGCGTAATTTTGCTTAAATTCCATCATGATTTAACGAAATACGCTATTTGGTCAGAGGCCAACTACGATTTGCAAACAATATCTAATACGGGAGCGGTAAAAACGGTGATTAGAAACGCACTTTTTAAATTAGAGGGCGATGTTACACCGCAACCGAATGAAGATGGCGTGTAAAGATGAATTAGTAGCAATTATTGAGCCGCCTCAAGAGATTGAGGTGGTAATTGAAAAGGTCGAGATTGTTAAACTTGATGATGGACAGTGCGACCAAAAAATCCCAACTCTCGAAGAATTAAAAGCATTTTACAATATAGGAGCTTTATAACATGGCGGTACAAGAATTTCACCAAACACTCACAGCATTTGCCGAATTCGTAGGTGAGAAAGATAAGGAAATTACTAAACTTATCGGAAACCTAACAACTTTAAGCACGACAGAAAAAACAAATCTTGTTGGTGCAATCAATGAATTATTTCAATCCGTAAGAAGCCTATCTGGTAGTGCAGCAGGTATTAATGATAGTGCAACTAACGAAACCTCAACCTTATCCGCTAAGAAAATCCTTGAGCTTGTGGATAAAGCAAAAACAGATGCGAAAAGCGAAATCTTAGGCGGTAATGTTGCGACAGAATTAGATACTATCAAGGAATTAGCTGATGCGTTAAACGGTATGAAAACAGGTGAAGATGGCTTGAATAAACTAATTCAAAAAATCTCACAAGCCAATGAAGCACTAGCAACGCTTAACCAAAAATTCACTGTTCTAGATAGCGTAAATTTAAAAGAAGCTTACAACAGAGGTTACAATAAATAATGACACTTCAAGCGAATATATCAGAATTCGCTGAATTCATGGGAACTGAAATTAAGCGGATTGAAAAGAAAATTCCAACCAGTAGCGGCAGCCAATCCAGCGATTCAACGATAATCACTGGAAATGGACGGCCTGATAAACCTGACACAACAGGCGACGTATTAAATGGCGTTGCAAATAAGATTAAAGGTAACGAGCCAAACGGAACCTTTTATAATTCAACAAACGGTGCAGGCGTTGGGGCGTACTTGTGGCAGAAGCAGAATAATAAATGGGTTGTTATATCTGGTGATACTGGCTCTAGACGAATGAGTAGAGATAGTGTGAATATTAAAGAGGGAAGTATAACCCTAAGACGAGTGAACAACACAGTTGAGTGTTCTTTCAGTAAAGGTCGTTGGGACACCATCTCTTTTTACGGGAGCAGTAATTCTAAATTTACACGAAAAAACCACGCAAAAAGAATGGATATTCTACCTAATAACAAAATACCATTCGGCTTTCGCACTAGTATCCCTGTTATGCTCCCATTCTATAGCGATGACGGTGATGAGATTGCTACTGTGTATGTTGCTAGTATAGGTGATAGAGCTTATATCGAGTTGAGATTCAGGGATAAAGTGCCAACGGCGGATATGGACTATATGCGTATGCCTGTAATCTCTTGGATTACAGACGACCCATTCCCTGATGCTCTGCCTTAATCTAGAAGTTCAGCAACTTCTTCCATATTCGGGGCGTAATAGACATTTTGAAGAATCCTGATGTCTTTATGCCCCGATATTTTTGCCAAAGTCATCACATCGACTTTCTTGGCCAGCCTTGTCAAGGCCTCTCGTCTAGTATCGTGGAAGTGTAAATATTCTCGGTTAGCTGTCTTTTTCAGCTTTCTGAATGTTGCATCTAGAATATTAGACTTTACCTGAAAGCAAGTATCGCCTTGCTCAATCTCATCTCTTAATCTTTCCAGTATTTTCACTGCCGCCTTAGTTAAAGGCACAGTTCTTGAACTGCCATTCTTTGTTATTGGTAAAAATGCCGTTCTTTTCTCTAAATTAACGTTATTCCAGGTAAGATTACATATTTCTCCAGCTCTCATCGCAGTTTCAACAGCAAATAATAAAGCGGCTCCAGTTCTTGCCTTAGCTGTTTTTAAACTCTCGTTATATCCGCTAACATTGACTATCTCGTCTATATCTTCTTGCGTAAATCTTTGAGTTCTCGGTTTGCTTGCTTTTGGCTGTTGCAATCCAACCATAGGGGAGGATTGAATATACCCCCATCGCTCCAGCGCAACTTTGAATATATGCCCGATAGTGGATAATTCCCTGCGAACACTTTCGCCCTTAACAGTTTCCAATCGCTCTTTAATCCATAGCTCTAAATCTTGGCGAGTTACATCAGATATATATTTATCTGTGATAGGGTGGCGTAAAAACTTAGTCAATCGGTTGAATTCGTGCTTTTCACCTCGTTTTGTAGGTGTGATTTCATTCAGATACCGCTTAATTACATCAGAGAATAGTGTTTCAGGTTGCAAGCCTTTAGCTTGTAACTCTATTTTCTTTTCTTCCTCAGCTCCCCACAAAACAGCCTCTGCCTTTGTAGAGCAAGTTTTAGACTTTCTTATGCCGTCTCGATAGACTTCCACACGCCATCTATCGCCACGTTTTCTAACTGTTGCCACTTTAATTAATCTCTAAACGTAAAAAGTTGCCAAAAATTAAACCGCTTGGCGTAATTTTGGCGTAATTGGTGCATAAAAATATATAAAAATACATAAAAAATGGCAATACTGGATAAGATTAAAAGAGTAGAAAAGTGATATTTAAGTATCGTAAAGTGTTGATTTTATTAATTGAAAAGCATAAAAGAAAAATCCCCGTTCAATGAACGAGGATTATAATGTGGTGCCTAGGGTCGGACTCGAACCGACACGGTTATTCACCGGCGGATTTTGAATCCGCTGCGTCTACCAATTTCGCCACCCAGGCATTTGGGTTGTTCTGAATTATACGTTTATCTTACTTCGTTGCAAGTAAAATTTCATTAAAAACGTGTGGTTGTTTTAAATTTCATCAACTTGTATTCAAAGATAAAAGAGAAGTTTAAAATAACTTGATACGTTGTCACAAATTATAGGTAAAATAAAAGCTTAGTATTTCTACTAAGCTTTATGATTATCTAATTAAGCGGTTTGACCAGCAAGGTTACCTAAATCTTTATCGATTAAGAATAAGCCTTTGCCATCTTCGCCAAGAAGATTTAATTTGTCTAAAATACCGCTGAATAATTTCTCTTCTTCGTGTTGTTCTGCAACATACCATTGTAAGAAATTGAATGCAGAGTAGTCTTTTTCTTCAAAAGTTTTACCCACTAATTCATTGATTTTACTTGTGATCAATTTTTCGTGTTCATAAGTTAATTCAATGATTTCTTTTAATGATTTGTACTCATGAGCAGGCGCTTCAATTGCAGTGATTACCGCTAATGCACCAGTTTCATTTAAATAAGTGAATAATTTACGCATGTGTTGCATTTCTTCTGCAGCGTGAGCTGATAAGAATTTAGCTGCACCTTCAAAACCATTTTGTTCGCACCATGCGCTCATTTGTAAGTAAAGGTTTGAAGAGTAGAACTCAAGGTTCATTTGATCATTTAATAATTTGATTACGTTTGATGATAACATTTTGTATTCTCCTTTTAAAATTATAATGTTGCTAAATCACGATCGATAAAGTAAAGCGAACGACCGTCTTCACCCACCAAGTTAAATTTATCAATAATGCTATTGAATAATTTTTCTTCTTCGTGTTGTTCTGCAACGTACCATTGTAAGAAGTTAAAAGTAGAATAGTCTTTGTTTGCAAAAGTCACTTCAACTAATTCATTAATTTTAGAAGTAACGAGTTTTTCATGTTCAAGTGTGGTTTCAAATACTTCTTTAAGTGATTTGTAGTCATTCTTAGGTGCATCAATTTTACCTAAAAGTGGCATACCGCTTGTTTCACTCACATATTTGAATAATTTTTGCATGTGTTCTAATTCTTCATCAGCATGACGAAGTAAAAATGCTGCAGCACCTTCGTAACCGTGTTTGCTACACCAAGAACTCATTTGTAAATAAACATTAGAAGAGTAGAACTCTAAATTGATTTGTTCATTTAACTTATCTGCGATTGCTTTATTAAGCATAAACCAACTCCTTTCCTTATTAAGTAGAGATTAAAAATAAAAACAAGACTGCTTAACTTGTCATCGGTGTGCATTCTAATCTCACAAATGAGAATAATCAAGTATTTTTTTAAAATATTTTTTATAACTCACTAATAATAAAAGAAAAATCAATGTTAATTATTCTCATTTATATGGTTTTCGTAAAATAAATTCTCATTATCAGATCAAGAATGATGAAATCTGGTGAATTGATGTACGTAATTGTATTCAAAATTTACGTAGCGTTATCTCAAAATCTCAGACTAATTCTAATTATTCCATTTCAAAGACATCTATTTATTTCTTTTATATCCATAACCCAAAATCACCTTATTTTAACCAGTGCATAAAAGTAGGATAGTTATCCGTTTTGATTTGTGACGTACCTACATATTCAATTTAACATAATATACATTATGCGAAATTAATTACAAGGTTAGTGAAAACTACGTATTAATAAAATCACAAAGTTATGCACAGGTCACGAATACTGCTCAAGCAATGTGGAATCTGGATTAGCAATACCTTGTAACAAGGTTAAATAATGATTTATACACTCTAAAATTGTTATGTAAGGAAAAAATAAAGATGTTTATATGTGTCAAAATAATGACAACGCTACGTGAATTCTGCGTTATTTTATGAGGTGAATATCATCAGATTTAAAAAAGAAAAACGTAAATCTCTGGGATTAAGATTTACGTTTTTGATGATTGGCATTTGTGTGACTATGTCACGATATATATAAGATTAAGATAACAGTTTTGCACCATATTCATAAACCTGTTGTAGTAAATTCAGTTTGGTTGGATTATCCGAATATTCCTCTGCTAGCCGTTGTAAACTTTCTTCAAATTTAACCGCACTTTGTTCTAATTTACGTTGGCGATATTTTTGCCATTTGATTTGCTCTGCACGATTTAGAGTTTTGTAGAAATGCCTTGCTCGATAATGGAATAACAGTTCAGGAATTCGTTTATCTTCAAATGCTAAACCATGCTCAGCTAATTTTTCAGGCGGTAAATCGCGTAAAATAGCCATATTGTTTTTATCGGCATTGCTAAAGAAACCATTATAAAGTTCCGTTTCTACATTATCGCTCGGCTCGAATTCGCGTTCTTCCGAGAAGATTTCAATAACTTTCTCGCGAATATCTAAGGATTGGCGCAATTTTGCTAAATTATCTAAGCAATGTTGTCTGTCTATCCCTAAACGAGCCGCATTTTCCGGCAGTAAAGTTTTCGCAGGAGCCAAAATTGGGCATTTATTAATATGAACCAATTTTAGTGGGACTGATGAAACTCCCCTTTCTTCTAGCTCGCTTTTCTTGGTATATAAATCTTGTCTCAAATCAACCGCACTTTTACTGAGTAAATTATCAATATCACCTGATAAATCACAGACGATTACGGCATTTTGATTAGTTGGATGCCATGCTAATGGTGCCACCCAAGCACAATTGCCGCGATAATTCCCTAGCATGCCCGAAACATGCACTAATGGGGTCATTTCCGCGGTGTCGATCAGTTTCTCAATATCCTTTTTACCTCTATGCTCAAAGAAGAATTGAAATAATTTAGGCTGCTTTTCTTTGATCAATTTAGCCATGGCGATGGTTGCATACACATCCGCCATCGCATCATGCGCATTTTCATGCTCAATGCCATTAGCTTTAGTGAGTTTTTCTAAGCGAAAGCTTGGCATGCCATCATCGTCATAGGCCCAATTAATTCCCTCAGGACGCAAAGCATAACAGGCGCGCACTAAATCCAGTAGATCCCAACGAGAATTGCCATTTTTCCAGCTATATTCATAGGGATCAATGAAATTACGATAAAAGGTATAACGAGTCATTTCATCATCATAGCGAATGTTGTTGTACCCCATCACACAGGTATTGGGTTGTGAAAACTCAGCTAGAATTTTTGCAGCAAATTCAGGTTCCGGAATCCCCTTTTCATTACATTCTTGTGGCGTGATCCCTGTAACCATTACAGCTTCTGGGGCGGGCAAATAATCATTGGTTTGCTTGCAATACAACATAATAGGCTCACCAATGATATTGAAATTTGCATCGGTACGAATACCGGCAAATTGAGCAGGACGATCACTTGCTGGATTGATACCAAAACTTTCGTAATCGTAGATAAAAAAACTAAAATCTGTTGCCATAATTAAGCCAAAATTTTATCTAAATAATATAAACAGAAAATTGCTGAA
>OGJJ01000291.1_pt1 | contig 47792 bp, 47 predicted proteins | sample 1572081 | NCBI WGS metagenome assembly OGJJ01 (sample SAMEA2582122, study PRJEB24529) | metagenome | biome: Human gut stool | place: China | collected 2011
AAAAATGCTTCCAATTGTTAATTCACTTGCTGACTTTGGTAACTACTATAAATCACTTTTTGAACAAAATTAAGTACGTTAGTATTTGAAAAGCTCGAACAATCGGAATTTATGGAGAAGACAATGATGGATAAAAAGACACAAAAAATAGGAGTGATTTGTTCAATTGTACAGATTATATTAAGCATAATATGCTTGATTTATAGTGCGATAAATCAAGAAAATATTATAATGTGAGTATTATTTTTATGCTCTGGAATTTTATCGTTAAGCTCGAATATTAGTAGAAACAATAAAAAAGAAGACGAGTGAGGAAGTGCAAATTCCGATTTTGTAGAGGACTCGATGAATCCTTGTAATATTGGGCGTTGCATGAATGTTAATTTGCGTTGCTTGATGTATTGAGGGCTAATCAGTATACTAGTTTTATCAAACGAAAGGAGCAACTAGAGATGCTTGGTGAAAATATAAAAACTTATCGACAGAAAAAAGGATATACACAGGAAGAGGTTGCCAACAGACTTCATGTGACAAGACAGACTATTTCAAAATGGGAAAAAAACTATTCGGTTCCAGATGCTGAAGTACTTGTAAAATTAGCAGATGTATTAGAGGTTCAAACAAGTCAGTTACTTGGAGTAAAGGCAGATAGTGATGCGCAAACAACTGAAGAAAAACAGAATGCTTATGCAGAGCAACTAGCACATATTGCCGAGCAGATGGCAGTCAAAAATCGTCAAAGTAAGAGAATATGGAAAACGATAGGAATAGCGTTTGCAGTAATCATTGCCGTATGTATTATTCTTATAGTTATGAATATTGCATTTTTTTCTGTTTATCCGACCACAGAGGATGTTCGGACACACGAAGAGACTATTATGTTGGAACAATAAAGTTACAAATTCCAGTTTGTCGAACTCAAAAATATTATTAAATGAAAAGGTAGAGTGTATAGAGAAATCTATATGCTCTATTTTTTTGCTCATTTTTAGAAAAAGTGATTAAAAAACTATTGACATTTTGTTACTGGGAAAGTGAAGAACTCTATTTTTCTCTTCCAAGCAATAATCTTTTAATAAATAAAAAAGAACTTTCTTTTAAAGATCTTGATGGTCAAACAATGCTACTTTATAAAAATATTGGTTTTTGGAAAGAAAGAGTATTAAAACATATGCCTCATACACATTTCATTATAGAAAATAATCGTCATGATTTTCTTAAACTCTTAGATCATTCTGATTTTGTTTACTTTACAACCGACCTAGCAATAGAAGAAGGTATCTTAAAAAATCGTGTTATTAAAGAAATAAGTAATCCAGAAGCATTAGTTCCATTTTATATCTGTTGCTTAGAAAAAAATAATAAAAAATATCAATACCTATTTAAATAAAATCGTTTCTTTCGTTCCACTCATTTTGCAACGAAATACTTTTCGTTGCAAAACATTGCAAACAATTTTTTCATTTTAATAAAAATAGTCTATAAACACTAGATGTTCTAGTATCTATGGACTTTATTTTTTGTCGATCCTTATACATTTTATTCATCGTTTCCATCTATTATTTATATTTCAATAATTTTTTGATGTCAAAATGATGTCAATATATTTTAAAAAAACAAAAAAACCTTGAGTTTATCAAGGTTTTTTAATAGTTATTATTCACCAACGTATGGTAATAATCCCATTTGTCTAGCACGTTTGATAGCTACTGCTAATTGTCTTTGATATTTAGCAGAAGTTCCAGTTACACGTCTAGGAATGATTTTACCGTTAGCCGAAACAAATCTTTTTAATAAATCAACATCTTTATAATCGATGTAAGTAATTTTGTTTTTTGTAAAATAACAAACTTTTCTTCTACCCATTCTTTGTCTTTTAAAAGCCATGTTCTTATACTCCTTTTCTAAAATTGAATATCGTCTTCCATGATATTAAATGAATTATCAAAATCTTTTTCTAATTCAACTGTTTGCATATCTTGGAAATTATCTGTTTGTGGTTGAGCAGGTTGAGAATATTGATTATTCATCATACCTTGATTCATAGAACTTTGGTTTCTTTCTCTTTGAGCTCTTGTTTCTAAGAATTGAACAGAGTCACAAACAACTTCTGTAACGTATACGCGTTGTCCTTGAGCATTATCATAAGATCTAGAACGAAGTCTACCTTCAACTCCTACTAAAGATCCTTTTGCACAATATTGTGCAACATTTTCAGCGACTTTATTCCATACAACGCATGAAATATAATCAGCTTGTTGTCCATCTGCAGAGTTATAGTTACGATTTAACGCTAACGTAAAACTTGTTACTGCAGCCCCGCTTCCAGTTCTTCTAAGTTCTGGATCACGAGTCATTCTACCAACCATAACAACTCTATTAATCATCGTCAAATGCCTCCTAATTATTTACGAAGAGTTAAGTGACGTAAAACTGAAGCGTTGATTCTTGATAAACGTTCGAATTCAGCGATTTCAGCTGGTGCACAAGTTACATCTACTACAACATAGTAACCTTTTGTGTAATCTTTAATTTCATAAGCGAAATCACGTAATCCCCATTCGTTGACATTATCAACTGAACCACCGTTAGCAGTTAAGATTGATTTGAAGTTTTCAATTAAAGTATTTCTAGCTTCTTCTTCAACATCTGGTTTTACAATAAACATAATTTCATATTTATTCATCTCTTTTACCTCCTATGGTCTTTTGGCTTACTTTTTAGTAAGCAGGCAGTAAAATAATCTTTACATGCTCGTCCATTATATCTTATTGTTTACTTTTATGCAATAATAAAATGATTATTTTATGTAATTTTACCCCTTTATAGGCATGTTTTTTTCATATTCTATATTGAGGTGATATTATGAATTATCTATTATTTTTATTTTGGATATTTTTTATGATTTTATTTCATTATTTAATCAAAAATGATTTTTCTTTTATTCAAAAATATCTTAATAAACTTTTTAAATATTCTCCCTTATTTAAAGAATATTTAAAAAAGTATTTAAAAACTATTTTATATACATTTTTTACTTTTATTGTGGGTAAGACTTTTGAACATCTTGATATGTGGGTAGATTTGTTTTTTGTTTCTATATGGATGTTAGTAGATGAAAAAGAAAATATAAATATTGAAAATAAAAAAGAAACAATACCTTCTTTAATAGGTATTGTTCTAGGTTTATTACTCCAATACTTTATATGATTTTACTTTTATACTTTGGATATCTTTATTTTTTATATCTAATGTTCCTTCATAGTAAATATATATTCTATTTCCTTTGATAAGACCTTTATTAGAATCTATTGCTCCCGCAATAGAAATTAAATACTTTTGATGATCATTTGTTTCTATCAATAATGTTTCATCACCCACATTTTTAATTGTTCCTACAATTGTTTTATATTGACTTAAATTTTCTTGATCATCAGATTTAAAATGAAAATATCCAAAAATAACTCCTATTAAAACAAATAAAGTAATTAAAATCCAAACTATACTCTTTTTCTCTTTTCTAATATGCTTACCTTTCATTTTAAATCTTCCTGTGTTGTAATTTTTAAATTACTATAATCTCCTAATACTGCCTTAATATCCTTATCTATATATCTTTCAAATAATTGACTATCATCAGTCGCAACATATCCTTCATCTTTTGCCTTTTGATAAGCCACCTTAATATCTTCACTTTTAAATACTTGTGGTGTTTGAGCCTGCATCAAAGTTTCTCTTTTTAAAGTTTTAACAACAATACCCTCTTTCACTTCTTTAATAGTATCTTTACAAGGAACCATTAATAACCCAGCATCATATGTTTTTAAACATTCAACTAAATCATCAATGCTTTGTTTAGTGACATAAGGTCTTGCACCATCATGAATAAAAACATAATCCTCTGTTACTTTTTGTAAACCTTCATAAACACTATCTTGTCTTTCTTTACCACCAAAAACATACTCAATTCTTGAATCATTTACTAAATGTCTGATATCTTCTATTTCATTTTCTTTTGTAACAACAATAATTTGTTTACATCTATTATCCTCTAAAAAATGAGAAATATTCATTTCATAAACAGTTTGATTGTTTATTTTATAAAAAATTTTATTATATTTCAAACCTGTTCTTTTGCCACTTCCAGCACATAAAAGAATTAAACTATAGTTCATGTTTTTCACCTCATGATTATTTTATCACACCGTGATAAAATAATAAAATTTACATAGATATTTCTAGAAATATGATATAATCTAACTTAGAAAAAGGAGAATTTTATGAATACAACACTTATTATTATGGCGGCTGGAATTGGTTCACGCTATGGAAAAGGAATTAAACAACTAGCGAAAATCGGTCCTCATGACGAAATCATTATGGATTATTCCATTTATGATGCTCTTGAAGCTGGTTTTAATAAAGTCGTTTTTATTATTAGAAAAGACATCGAAAAAGAATTTAAAGAAGTTATTGGTAATCGTATTGAAAAACACATTCAAGTTGAATATGTTTTCCAAGAAATTAATAATATTCCTGAAGGGTGTACAGTACCCGAAGGTAGAATCAAACCTTGGGGAACTGGACAAGCTATTTTATCTTGTAAAGGAATCGTTAATGAACCATTTGTCATTATCAATGCTGATGATTATTATGGAAAAGTTGCTTTTAAAAAGCTTCATGATTTTTTAATTGAAGATAGTCATAGAAATAGTGAGTTTACCATGGCCATGGCTGGTTTTATCTTAAAAAATACTTTAAGTGATAATGGAACAGTTACTCGTGGTATTTGTGTAGAAGATGAAGATGGTTATTTACATAGAGTTATTGAAACTAAAGGGATTATTAGAAATAATCAAGGAACAATTGATTGTGAAACAGAAGAAAGTAAAGATATTATTCAAGAAAATAACCGTGTTTCTATGAATATGTGGGCTGGTTATCCATGTTTTATTGATTATCTTGAAAATGGTTTTAAAGAATTCTTATTAGATGATAGTGGAGATGAACTTACTAAAGAATATTTATTACCTATTATTGTTGATCAATTAATTAAAACAAATAGAGCTTCAGTAAAAGTATTAGAAACAACTGATAAATGGTTTGGTGTTACTTATCCAGAAGATAAGCAAGCAGTTCAAGATTCTATTAAAGAACTTATTGAAAAAGGAATTTATCCAGAAAAATTATGGAAATAAAAAGTCTAGCTTAAAGTTAGACTTTTTCATTACCTTAAATCATCGGTACAACACGATTATTACCTAAAAAAACAGAAAGTACATCTTCTTTCATATCTAATCCACTATAAATAAAATCCACAAGTTTCTCTATATCCACTTGTAAAATAGCAATCTTTTGACTTTGATGATAATCAAATTCAATAACAGCACATTGTCTTATAATTCCCCATTTCGTATCTTTGGTATCTCCTAAATAATCAGGTAACACAAGAAAATTATATACACCTATATTTGATTCATTTTCTTTTTCATAAATACGTTGAAATTGTTCTTGATAGAAAAACTGTTTATAAATATCTAGGTTCCTTGGTAAATAATAAGCTTCGTTTTCATAATCCCACCCATAATATTTCGCATCAAGTATACAACAACTTTTTTGTGGACGATCATATTTAGGATTTTCTAGGATTCTTTCACAAACAATATCTGGAATATTCTTTTTATTTTGATTGATAAAAACACTTTCTCTTTCTTGGATAATTTGTTTTTGTTTATGATCTTTTGTCTGTTTTCCTATCGCATTCCAATGATAAGTATTATATTTTGTATCATTAATATCTATTTCTTTATCTAATAATTGACTATTAAAGAGAACATCACCTTTTTGAATACTTATTTGATTTTGAAAAAATTCTCCTATCATCCATTCAAAAACCATTTCAAATTTAAAAGTAATGATTTCTTGACAACTAGAACTTGTTTTATTTTCTTCTATAGTTTTTTTGCACCAATTTTCAATAGATTCATACTTATTTATCAAATCACACTTTTTTTCATTAACTACAAAATATAAATCAAATAATCTTGCATATTTATAGAGTAATATTTCTTTATCAATGCCATCTTTAATAATAACTGATTTTGGTAAAGATAAAATTAATCTATCTTTATCTAAAAGAATGCCTACAAAATTACTTATATACATCCATTCTTTTGTTTCTTTATCCTTATTTCTTCTAAAAAGCGATTCTTTAACATTCTCTATTACTTCTTGATATTTATTATAGTCAACGACTTTACCATCTTGAATTAACTCTATTTCCATTCTTTTACCCTCTACTTATCACACCTATGATATCTCTATTTAAGAAAAACTGTCAAATAGAAAAAAAGCTTTTGCTTATGCAAAAACTTCTAAAAACAAATCAATACAAAATAAACAAATATCTCAATCAACAGCATCAGTTGTAAAACAATACTAATTATTCATATTTTCTTTGATAATAGATTTTAATTCTTTTTACTCTTAAAGAATATATTTTTCAATATAATTTCCTATTCCATCATGATCATTATCATCGGTAATATAATCAGCTACACTCTTTGTTTTTTCACTACCATTAGCCATAACGACACCAATACCAGCATTTAATGTCATATCATAGTCGTTATCTGCATCTCCAAATGTAACAATATCTTTAATATCAATATGATGTAATTTTAATATTTCTTTAAGTCCTGCAGTTTTTGATATTCTTGGATCCATGTATTCGTACAATACACTCGCTGTTTTAAGTGATGATGATTTATAATCATCACTATGAAATGTTTTAGATCTTTCAATGATTTGATCCATATATTCAGGTTTACAAATAATAATAAGCTTAGCTTTAGGTGACGTTAAATATTCATTATAATCAACAACCTTATAAGGAACTCTATCCCCTTTAGAAAGATCTTGAATATATTCATCATCCTTTGGTGAATAAAAAATACCATCTTCAGGAATCGCAAAATTACAATCCATATCTTCATAATGCTTTACAATTTCTTTAATCAACTCTCCATCTAATGGATATTGAGCTTTAGAAATATCAAGCGTATAATCATATATTTCTGCTCCACCAGTACCAACAATCATATCTACCAAGCCTTCAATACCCCAAGTACCAAGTAATGTTTGAATACTATTAACATCTCTACCTGTTGATAAACCAAAAAGGGTTCCTTTTTCTCTAGCTTTTTTTATCATTTCAACCGTCTTCTTTGTAACAACACCTTCACTTGAAAGTAGTGTTCCATCTATATCACACATAATTGCTTTTACGTTCATAAAAACACCTCCTACTGAAATCATAAATAATCTTTTCAATTGAAACAATTAGAGTACAAAAAAAGAATTTTTTTCTCAAATTCTTTTTTCTCTTAATTATAAATTAGAATTATTTTCTCATTATTTTTCACTGTTTTTTCAAAATTTAGTGATTTTGTATATAGAAAACTCATTGTTTTTTTGTTGAATTGATAACAAAATTATCATTTATTGAAATTTATTTAATAGTCCCTTCTACAATATTATTATAATAAGCCAATTTCTTTTCAATATTCTCTTGATAATCCAATTTAAAATAACATGTATATAAAACATCTAAAATATAAAGAATAGAAAGTCGTGTTGAAAAAGATGAAATCTTTTTATAATGATTTTCATAAGGTGATATATAGAGTTGATAATCCGCATCAAAGTCTTTAAATGTATAGTCATACGATGAAATTAAAACAATTGGTGTTTTTACCTTATGCAATATACGAGGTAAAATATCAGATAATATACCTCTTCCTCCAAAAGTAATAATAATTGCTAGATGATTTTCATTACTACTTGCAGCTATAAGTCTTTGTTGGTATTCATCAATAGGAACATTGACTTGGATACCTATTTCCTGCATTTGAAATTGAAAATTTAAAGCAAAATTAATATTTCCTGCAGAAGTATACACATCTATGATTTGTGCTTTTTCCATTGCTGAAGCAATAAGACGTAATTGGTCTAGACTAAAAAGATTAGCTGTTAGATTAAGGGTTTGTTCATAATCTTCTTTGATTTTTTGAATAATTTCATAATGTGTTTGAAATTGATTAACAGGAAAATCAAAATTAAAATCTTCATTACTTTTTCTATAGTCATCAAGAGAACTTGTTATTTTTATTTTTAAGTCAGAAAATCCTGATAGTCCTAATTTATCACATAAACGATAGACTGTTGCTGTTGAAACAAAACAAACTTTCCCAAGATCTTTTGACGACATTTTTAAAACATCTTCAGGATGTTTTAAGATATAATCTGCCAAGATTCTTTCATTTTTTGATAAGTCTTTGTTTTCTTTTAAATTTATAAATAGATTCATATCATCACCATCCTTATTTTAATGCATTTATACCCATAAATGCATTTTTTTCATATACTAAAAAAATTTCAATTTTCTAAAATAAAAGTGCCTACACTTGGTAGACACCTTCTCTTTTATTCAAATTCATTAGTTCTAGCAACTTCTCTAATCCATGAAGCTGATTTCTTTTCTTTACGTTTATAACCATCATCTAAACATACACGAACAAATCCATATCTGTTTTTAAAAGCATTACACCATGACCAGTTATCAATAACACCCCAATAATGATACCCTAAACAATTAGCTCCATCTTCAATTGCTTTAGCGATCCATTCTAAATGATCTCTTACAAATTCAATACGATAATCGTCTTGAACAGTTCCATTTTCATCCATATATTTTTCTTCACCTTCAACACCCATTCCATTTTCAGAAATAAAGAAAGGTAAATCTGGACATTCTTTTTTAATTTTCATACCAAAATCATAAATACCTTTTGGATAAATTTCCCATCCACGATAAACATTCATTTTTCTTTCAGGCCAAATATATGGTTTAGAAATACATGGTAAACCATTTTCATCAAATTTACTATCAGGCGCTTGTACACGTGTTGGTTGATAATAGTTAAATCCTAACCAATCTACTTTACCTTGAGCTAAGATAGCTTCATCACCAGGACGACGATTGATTTCTACTTTCCAATCATTTTCTACTGTATCTAAAACATCTTGTGGTAAATGTCCATGAGCAACGACATCTAACCACCATCTGTTGTGTAATCCATCTGTCATACGTACGGCTTCTAAATCTTCAGGAGTTGGATTTTCTTTTGTATAAGGTGGAGCAAAACAGTTGATCATACCGATTTTTGCACCTTCACAAAGTTTTCCTTCTGCTTTTAATTTTCTAAAGTTTGCGACAGCTAAACAATGCGCTAAAGTAATATTATATTGTACATTGATTGATTGTTTGAAATCTTTTTGATATGGATACCAAACACCATGTAAGAATTGTTGTTCTGGTTCTACAATAGGTTCATTGAAAGTAAACCAATATTTTACTTTATCTCCAAATTCTTCCATTGCAATCTTTACAAAGTTCGCATAAGCTTCAACAACTTCTCTATTTTGCCATCCACCACGTTTAACTAAATATTCAGGCATATCAAAGTGATACATATTCATAAAAATATCAATACCATTTTCATTTGCACAATCAATTAATTTATGATACCAAGCAGCACCTTCTGGATTTAATTTACCATCTTGATCTAATAAACGAGTCCATTGCATAGAAGTTCTAAATGATTTAAAATTTAAACTTTTTAATAATTTAATATCTTCTTCATATTTATGGTACATATCATTTCCAACATATGATCCCACATTATTAAAGAAAGCATTAATTTCTTGATCAGAATACATATCCCAATAAGAACGTAATCTTCCTCCTACATTCCAAGCTCCTTCTGTTTGAGGTCCTGACATAGCAGCACCAAAAAAGAAATCTTTAGGTAATTTAATAGTCATCTTTTCTTCCTCCATTATTTACATGATTATTATACTGTCATTATATCATGAAACTAGAGTTGTTAGAGGAAATGTATTCTATTTTCTTACCTATTTCTTTTTCTTTATAATCATGTAAATAAAATACAAAAATGCCCTTATTTAGGACATTTGTTTAATTTGTTTCATCATTTTAGATAGATTAATCGGAACATGTTCCTCTTTTAATAAATTGTGTATTTTCTCAATAGAAATATGTTCACGTAAATGAATAATTTTTTCTATTATTTCTTTAGATAAAGGTTGATATTCAATTATTTGATCAACCTTATCAAACAATTCATGCCTTAAATACTTAGTTTGTCTATTCTTTTTAAATCCCATACAACAACGTGACGTACCTGTTTGACTCATTATAAAAACAACATTTTCAAAACTAATCTTTCTTTTAGCTTGATCTTCATAATAACCATCATCAAAGATTTGTGAAAATAAATGAATAATTTCTTCACAAGCTTGATCAATATGATCTAATAATAAAACAGTATGTGGATAACTTTGTAAAGTTGATAAAAGAAGACTTGGTTGTTCATGATATGTTTCTAGAAGTTTATAAAGGGAATGGCTTTCTTGATATTGATTCATATCTAATTTTAAATAATGATAATTTAGATATTTAGCTAAGGATTTAGCCGTTAATGTTTTACCACAACTTGTTGGTCCATAAATAAAAAAGGAGATAGGTAATTGTTTATGTTGAAATGTTTCAATCATCTGATGAATTCCTTTTTCTTGACCTAAAATATCTTTATTTAATTGTTTTTCTAATTTTTGGTAATCCATTTGATGATGAATTGTAATATTTAAATACTTTTCAATTGTTTCTACAATTCTATTCTTTGTAAGTTCTTTTTCATGATAAAATTTAGCTTTAACACATGATAAATCTAAGATATCAATCGCTTTATCAGGATAAGTTCTATTTTTAATATGACAATCTACTAATTCTATTAATTCTTTTAAAAGTACATTATCTATTTTAATTTGATGATAACTTTCATAATAACCTTTAATTCCTTTTAATATCTCTAATGTTTCCTCTTTTGTATTTTCTTTTAAAGTGACAATAGAAAACCTTCTATTCATTGCATGATCTTTTTCAAAATGTTTATAATATTCATCAATAGTTGTAGCACCAATAACCGTCATATCTTTTCTAGCAAGATAAGGCTTTAAAATATTAGAAGCATCAATTGCCCCTTCAGCTCCACCAGCCCCAATGACATTATGAATTTCATCAATAAAAATAATCACATTATCCAAGTCTTTTACTTTATCAATAATCTTTTTAAACTTCTCTTCAAATTCACCACGATACTTTGTACCCGCAACCAGTGAAGATAAAGAAAGTTCATAAATAATCTTATTCTTCAAAGAATCTACTACTTTTCCTTGATTGATCATCATTGCTAATTTTTCTACTAAAGCTGACTTACCTACACCCGCTTCACCAATAATCAAAACATTATTTTTTTCTTTTTTAGATAAAATAGTACATACTTGATCAATTTCATTTTCTCTACCAATAATTTTATATTTTTTAGTCTTCACTTTTTTATTAATATTGACAAGTGTTGGTATTTGATCCAATGGTGTTTCAAAAGCAGATTTTTCCTGCAACAAATAAACAACTTCTTCTACATCTACATGATATTTTTGTAATATTTCATAAGCAACTGATTCTTTTTCTTTTAATAAAGAAATAATTAAGATATTTAAAGTCACTTGATCTTGATTTTTATCTTTAGCGTATTCAATACTTCTCTCTAATATTCTTTTTACACTTTGACTATATTCCATATAAAAAGGTTGATCATCATTTGTGCCAAACAACCTTTTTATATCTTCTTCTACAACTGCATCATTGACATCATATTTTTGTAATAATCTTTTTAATTGATTATCATGAATCTTTAATAATGAAAGCAATAAATGTTCACTTCCAACATTTTGATGACCAAAATCAAAAGATAAACTTTCAGCTACCACAATCGCCTTTTGTGCTTGTTCATCAAATTCTCTCAACAATGACTTCACCTCTTTCCTTATAATAGTATGTACAAACTGAATAATTATTAGTACACACCATTAAGAAAACATCTTAATCAACCAAGATTTCTTTTTAATTTCTTTACTTGATGTACAATAAGAAACTTGTAACTTTCCTTCTAAAGATTTACCTTTACCTTCACCTAATACAATCGTATAAAGACCATTATAATATTTTGCATTAAAATCATCTTGATGATCTGCTAAAACTTGATAAACATCATCAACACCTTTGACCCATTTTTTATAATTTAAAAGAAGTTGATCTTTTACTTTGTACATTTCATCAATATCTTCTTGTTGATAAGAAGAACTAATGATCTTATATCTTGGTGTTTCATTTACTGCACAGACGCTTGTTAAATTCATCATAATTAAAAGAAAAATAATGATTTTTTTCATAAACTTCACCTCAAGTTCATTATGTTCGTTTATAATAAAAATAAACATAAGGAGTGAACTTTTATGAGTCGTATCATGCAAAAAGAAATAAAAAGTGAAATGAATGATTTTTTCTTTGCGAAAGATCATTTAGATTTTTATCATGAATATGTCAACGTTGAACAAAAGTATTTAGCAGGTATTAAGGAAGTAAGAACAAAATTAGAAATTTTAGATGATGAATTTCATCATCGTTTTGATCATAATCCTATTCATCATATGGAATGGCGTTTAAAATCTCCCCATAGTGTTGTTGAAAAAATGAAAAGAAGAAATCTTCCTGTAGAAGTTTCATCAATCAAAGGAAATATTGAAGATATTGCGGGTATACGTGTGATTTGTCATTATATTAAAGATATTTATCGTATGTCTGATCTTCTTTTAAGACAAGATGATATTCATTTATTAAAGATTAAAGATTATATTAAAAATCCTAAAGAAAATGGTTATCGTAGTTTACATCTTGTTGTAGAAGTTCCTGTTTATTTAGCGAATGAAAAAGTAATGGTTCCCGTAGAAATACAAATTCGTACTATTGCGATGGATTTTTGGGCAACATTAGAACATCATTTACGTTATAAAAATGATAAAGAAATTTCTGATGATATTCGTAATCGTTTATCAGATTGTGCTAAAAGCATTACAGATATTGATTATGAAATGGAAGATATACATAATGAGGTCTTTGGTCATCATAAAATCTAAAAGCTAACGCAAAACCGTTAGCTTTTATCATATAATTATTTAATTAAAATAATAGCAAATTCCTGCTCCTTTACTTCTTTCTACCTTTATCATATCATTTTCATCAATATCATCATGTCAAAAAAAATCGACCTCTTTATAGTGGACTATCTGTCCAATGACAACCTTTATATACCATGCTACTATCATTTAAAGAAACAAAAGGAAAGGATGGTATTTTTATGGTTGATTTGATTGAAAAAAATGAAGTTGTGCAGTTCAAAGATGGAAATTTTGTATTAGATGTAAATGTCTCTTCTAATGGTGAAACAGTATGGTTAACCTTAGATCAAATGAGTAAGCTTTTTAACAAAAATAAGTCTACTATTTCTAGACACATAGCTAATATTTTTAATGAAAAAGAATTAAACAAAAAGAATTCTGTTGCAAAAAATGCAACTCAACTAAAAAGATATGACCCTCGTACTAAGAAAGATAGAATCGCTGTAGTCGATGTTAATTATTACAATTTAGATGTTATTATCTCTGTAGGTTATAGAGTTAAATCTAAACAAGGAATTCTTTTTAGAAAATGGGCTAATAGTATATTAAAAGAATATCTTTTAAAAGGTTATGCTGTTAATGATCGTCATTTTCAAGATATTGATTATGTAACAACAATGCTTGATCAATATAGAAATGTAGGTGGACAATTACCGAGTAGTATTTCTATGTTAGAATTTCTAAAAGCTTATCAAAGAGGCTTTAAGATTCTTGATGATTATGATCATCATCATTTAGAGGTTCCTGTTGGCCAAAAAGATACTTATGTTCTTCGTTATGATGAGTGTATAAATCTTATACATAATACGATGTTTGAAAATAGAGGAGATTTATTTTCTATTGAAAGAGATGATTCTTTTAAAAGTAGTATTTCAACGATTTATCAAAGTTTTGGAGAGATTGATTTATATCCAACTTTAGAAGATAAAGCAAGTGCTTTACTGTATTTTATTGTTAAAAATCATAGTTTTATTGATGGGAATAAAAGAATTGGAGCAACTATTTTTCTTTACTTCTTAAATCAGAACAATGCTCTTTATAAAAACGGTAAAGAAAGAATTAATAATGATGCACTTGTTACCCTTACTATCCTTGTCGCAAGTTCTAGACCTGAAGATAAAGAAATTATGATGCAACTTATCAAAACTATTATTAAATAATTAAAAAAATAAGGAATCGCTAGATTCCTTATTCAATATAGATAGTAGAACTATTTTCTACTTGTTTCATATCTGCTTTTGGAACAGATAAACGAAGAACGCCACCTTCATATTTTGCTTTAATATCTTCTTTTGGAATATCTCCTAAATAGAAGCTTCTTGACATATTTCCAACATATCTTTCTTGTCGGATATAATGTCCTTGTTCATCCTTTTCATCTTTATCCAATCCCTTACTTGTTGAGATTGTTAAATAACCATTTTCATAATTGATATTGATATCTTCTTTTTTAAAGCCAGGAAGATCAATATCTACTTCATAGGTGTTATCTGTTTCCCTTACATCTGTTTTCATCATATTTCTTCCATGTTTTCCATATAATGGATTTTTCTTTCCAAAGAAATCTTTATCCATTTCATCAAAGAAATCATCAAATAAATTTTCTGTAAATAGACTAGGCATCATCATAAGTCATTACCCCTTTCAATCTTGATACTTAGTTTTGCATCGTTGTTTCAAGCGGTGTTAACTTTGAAACTAGGTTCTTTATTAATCCCTTTCCTAATTTCTAAATACATTATAGTTCTTACTTTTAGCACTGTCAATAGGCAAGTGCTAATTTTTTGTAAAAATTTTGTGAGGCCTTGATTTTACGGGCTTCACAGGAATTTTTCACTTGCTTTCGCACTCAATTTTCTTGATTTGACCACATTTTTACGACAAATTCTTGGAAAAATATATTCGTCTGATTTTCTTACCACATTTTACGACAACGACTTATGGTTTATACCACAGCAGGTACAGTTCCTGGCAGGTTCATTTTAGACATCTCATTCTCCACATGAGACTTCTCTGCAATATGATTGTAGACATTCATTGTGATCTGTGCATCTGAATGACCCATCACATACTGCATAACTTTGGGATTGACATTGTTCTCACCCAATCTGGCACATCCCGTATGACGAAGGGTATGCGATGAAATAGGAGACATCAGCTCCGGCTCTCGGTTCTCTTCTTCTGCCAGTTTGCTTTCTTTCTTATTATAGGTATTGACAATATTTTTCAGAAAGCTGTTCACTCCCGCCGGCATGATTGGACGTCCATGCTTTGTATTGAAGATGAATCCACTGCGTCCACCAATCTCCACATTACTCTGTAAACCAAGCATCAGGTTCAGCTCTCTCTGTTTACGGAACGCATCATATACCATCTGTGTCATAGGAATGTCTCTGATTCCTGCATCCATTTTGGTTTCTGAATCATGGAAACAATATCCTTCATCACCTTCATAATACACAAGCTGTCCACCTACATGGATCTCCCGGTTCTTCATATCCACATCTGACCAGGTTAAGCCGATGGTTTCACTCACTCTCAGGCAAGCCCCAAACATAACCTGCATCATTGGAAGATGAGGCTTATACACATTACTCTGTTCAACAAACTTCAGAAGTTTTTCCTGCTGTTCCAGTGTCAGTGCTTCTTTCTCCTTTGCCGGAGCCCCATAATCTCCAAGTGTTCCTGTTACCGGATTCTTACGGATAATCCCATCTTCCACTGCCAGTTCAAAACTGGGATTCAATAAGCCATAAAGACCTTTGATCGTACTGTGTGCCAGTCCTTCATCTGACAATGCGGAAAAGAACGTCCTTACGTGAGATGTCTTAAAATCCACAACACGAATGTTTCCCAAAGTATTTCGTATCCGGTAGTCCCACATACGGATATAATTCTTTTTCGTTCTTTCCTTGATATTCTTTGTTGCCATGTATCGCTCAAACAACGTATTTACGGTCAGTTTCTTGACTGATGCATCTGCAATAAGCAGATCATCCATATCCTTATTAATCTTCTTTTCCTTTTCTCGCAGACTCGCCAGATTAGTTGCATAAACCGAATTATGCTTTCCATTTTCTCCTTCTTAATCCCATTTGAAAGAATCTGTGCCAATACGATTGATCGGTTCATCAAAATCATAAAATTTGTTTGCCATTGTTTTTACCTCATTTTTTCAATATCTTCATCATCTGTTTTTTCGATGGCACCTGACCTGCAACAACCAGTTTCCCGTCAATCATCACCGAAGGAGCCGTCATCACTCCCAGCTTTACGATCTCAACCAGATCTGTCACTCTCTCGATTTCCGTATCCATCCCGAGTTCTTCAAGACACTCCTTCACAACCGCATTTGTCTTATCACAATTTTCACAGCCACTTCCGATTACTTTTATATTCATATCCTACCTCCAGATTTAATTATTCAGTTTCATAGGAAGTCCCACACATTCTTCCCACGCTGCCGCGATTTCGCGGATCAGTGCAATTCCGATTTTAGAAATAAAGACAAGCTGAGACTTCGGCTGGGCTTTGTAAGGTGCATAATCCCGTTTTTTTCCAACTACGTCAACCTTTTCCCATCCTTCTTTTTCTACTTTAAAGAATCCCTTTACACGGAAAACATCCGGTTCAATCTTTGCAAGGAAAGCTTCCAGCTTTTCCTTCTGGATCTCTCCTGTAAAATCCATGGAAAATGTTTTCGGTTTATTTTTCGATGAATTCGTAGTATCCTCACATTCTGCCCATTTGTACAGCATCAGATCCATATCATAAAACGAACGGTCAATATTTCCATTCGCACTCTCTGTAATTGGGCATACCGGATTAATTTCACGCACTTTGTCTTTCACCTGTTCAATCTGCTCGCTACCCACCAGATCAACCTTTGTCAGAACCGCAAGATTGCAGTGTTTAAGTTGACGGTCAATTGTCTCTGAATCCCCGATCTGATCCAGAAAATTATAACAGTCCACCAGGCAGATGCATCCTCTGAAGTCATATGCCCCAGGCGCCATTACTTCTGTGGCTGCAAGAATTTCTTCTGCATTAGACGGATCCCCGAATCCAGAGCTTTCCACAAACACATATTCCAGACCTTTCTGTGCCATCTGCGTCAGTGCATCCACAAAGGATAAACGAAGGCAACTGCAAAAAATAGAGCCTCTGTTCAATTCTATCATCTGGATATCATTATTCTGAAGCACCGTTCCGTCAATACTGATCTTTCCCAGTTCATTCTGGATTACCCCAACCTTTGTTCCTTCCATGTTTTCAAGCAGATTTCTCAAGATTGTCGTTTTCCCAGCTCCTAAGAACCCTGTCAGAAAATATAATTTAATTTTACTCATGATTCATTTTCTCCTTTTCCGTATTACAATTGCAATTTAAAAGTCCGGCATAATCTCCCGGAATCATCAGATGCCCCACTGTCTTATAAACCTCATTCATTACGTCTATGTCCAGAGAATACTGCATCCATTTTCCTTCTTTGCGCGCCTTTACGATTCCCAGATCACACATCAGCTTCATATCATGCGATAAGGTCGGCTGTGTAATATGAAATTCCTCCAGGATCTTACAGGCACATAATTCTCCTTCGGATAACATGTCGATGATCTTCAGGCGTTTCGGATCCGACATCACTTTGAATATACGGGCATATTTTTCATAGTCTATCTGCATTTCCTTCGTAAATCGCTCCTTCCTCATGTCCGGCGGGTAGCAAATTCATATGCCTTTTCGTGCAAGCACGAATGATATTTAAATTCGCCCCACTACTTTGATAATATTACGGATTGCTCCGCAGCGTTGCTACCCTATATTATCACATTAAACCCATACCCCACAATGATGATTCCGATACACACGATTCCAATGAATGTTCCGAGTAACTTTTTCTTAATCGCTTTGGACAGCATTACCATTGATGGAAGGGAAAGTGTAGTCACTGCCATCATAAAGGATAAAATCGTTCCAAGTCCTGCCCCTTTTGCTAGCAGGCTTTCTGCGACTGGGATGGTTCCGAAAATATCTGCATACATCGGAACGCCTACTGCTGTCGCCAGTGGCACGGCGTACCAGGTCTGTTTTCCAAGAATGCTTCGGACGATATGCTCTGGGATCAGATTGTGGATAGCTGCCCCGATGATGACTCCGACAACGATATACGGAGCTACCTTTTTGACGGTAGCCACAACCTGATTTTTTGCATAATCCATACGGTCTGCTATTGTAAGCGACGGCGAAGCTACCTCCACATTCGGCGCCTGCCGGATAAAATCTGCCACCTGGTCTTCCATATGCAGCCGCTCAATGATCGTTCCCCCTATAACAGCTATGACAAGTCCAACAATCACATAAGCAAATGCGATCTTCCCTCCAAAGACACTCATCAGAAGAACCAGAGATCCCAGATCCACCATCGGAGATGAAATCAGAAACGAGAAAGTAACTCCCAGCGGCAATCCCGCACTGGTGAATCCCATAAAGATCGGAATCGATGAGCAGGAGCAGAACGGAGTCACTGTTCCAAGAAGTGCTCCGATCAGATTCGCCCAGATTCCATGAAATCTTCCCATAATCTTTCTGCTTTTCTCTGGCGGAAAATAGCTTTGAATATAGGATATCACAAAGATCAGCACCGCAAGCAGCACAAAAATTTTTATGATATCATACAGGAAAAAGTGAAGAAATTCTCCTGGAAACCTCCCCTCTCCCAATCCGGCTTTAACAAGAAGTTTTCCGATCAGATCTTTCAGCCAGTGCATTCCAAGAATCTGGTCCTGAAAGAAATCCCATCCGTTTTTTATGATTTTCATTCTCTCTCCCTTCCCATAGAAATATAGAAATATTTCTATATATTTTTCATTTTTTAACCGGTGCAATCTATTTCTCACACCGGTTTTCTAACTACATCTTACTCTTCATATAGAATTTTGTCAATATGTTCCCGCTTTTTTTCTAATTTATCCCCTTCGCATTTGGATAGATTTTCTTCATCTTTGCGTCATCATAATGTGCATCCGCCCACTTCTGGACGGCATTTGTCGCCTGCACACCATTTCCTCTCTCATCATATCTTACCAGTGCCACACAGGATACCAGAATGTTGCAAACCATAAATCCCAGTAAAACCCAGGTCAGAATCTTTCCTGCAACTGCCGGTATTTTTTCAATCCATTTTTCCACAGGTGGAAATAATATTTTAAACCACACAACCGCAGCAATTCCCCAGAAAAAGCAGTAAAGCAGATTGATTCGACCTCCCAGGTTAAACGGGATCTTACTGTAATCCCAGAACACTTTTCCAAATACAAGTTCCGTAAACACACTGCAGAAATACTCATAAGCACCACCAAGCAATGTTCCTGTAAGGAAAAGAAAACGATCCCCTTTATCCTTATATTTGTACAAAAGTGCTGTGACAAGCGCAATTGCAAGCCCCCAGACAATGCTGAACGGTCCCCAGACCACACTGCTTCTGCTCATCCATACTCCAGCCGTCACACGACAGAAAATCGTTTCTGTGATATCTCCCAGAAAAGCACCGATCATAAACAGCATCACGATCTTATAAAAGCCGCACCCTTTTGCAAATACCTTTTCTTCGTTCTCTTCCCGGATTTCCTCTTCAATTTTTCTTGCCTTTGGATATGCTTTTTTCAGACGCTTTTCCAGACTTCCGGCAATCTTTCCCGCAATTTTTGTGCTGATCTTATCCATCCCGGCATCCGTTGCGATCCAGCGCTCCGGATTCTTACTCTTTCCGGTAAGAAGCATAAAGGAACCAAAGATGTCCACAAAAAGTACACCGATCAGTGTCAGCAGCACAATATGCATCAGAAGCTTCGGCAGAATATGTAATAAAATCAACATGATCCCATTGCACCATCTCACTGCCAGATAACCGAGCACACCCCAAAATAGTGAAGCCGGAAGACAAATATATCCATCCAGGTTCCATTTGATATTTGAATAATCCCACCATCTTGCCTTGAATGCTTTTTCGATCAGATGTCCACTGACCCATTCTGCAACTGTTGCATAGACCGTTGCAAAGATAAATAGCCAGATTCCCCGAAGTTCCTGTAATCCCACTGTCATCGCAATTGCGGTCAGACCATAGAGCACACAGAACGGTCCATTTACCAGGCCTCGGTTAGCAAACTTTCTCTGCTTCAAAGTTGCCGATATCGTTTCCAATACCCAGCCACCAAAAGAATAAATAAAAAAGAGCCACAGTAATTCATATCCAGTATAGTGATTCATAGTCTTCTCCTTTGTAAATTCATGGTATCATCTTATCATGCCAACCATGAACTTACAATTGGGATTTTATCCGTAAAGATATTATATAACACCAATCGTTTTTTACAACCGGTTAAACTGGGATCCGACTCCCCATACCGTCTCGATGATCTGCGAATTCCACATATCCACATCGTCATTTCATTTCCGGTAGTCGAAATTCGGACTGCGCCTTCTATTTTTTTCTGTATATTTATTTGTTTATCATATATGTTTCTCTATTTTTTATCTGTATTCCTGATTTATTTCATATATTTAAAATTATTTTATTTTTTTCAGAATTTTTATTGACATTTTGCATTTTATGAGATATTATAATATCAACAATACAAAAGGAGGACGGACCACCAGAAACTTAATCTTAACTCCAAAGTCTAAGAAAGTAAGAGGTATGGACCAAAGGACACTTAATTTAAAACTCGGACAAATCTAATGAAAGTAAGAGGTACGGACCAAAAGGAACATAATTTAAAACCAGAACAAAATCTAATGAAAGTAAGAGGTACAGACCACCGGAAACTTAATTTAAAATCAGAACAAATCTAATGAAAGTAAGAGGTATGGACCAAAAGGAACATAATTTAAAACCAGAATAAATCTGATGAAAGCAAGAGGTACAGACCAATGGCAAGATAATTTATACAATATCAAATCAATAAGAGTAAGAGGTGCAGACCAATGGCATAATAATTATTGAAATTTACATAGAAAAAACTATTTGAGATAATAGTTTCAGATAGATAAGAAGTGAATAAGGAGGATAATCCAATGGATGGATCAAATTAAAATCCACTGTAGCTGAAAGATCAGATACAGTGGATTTTTTATGACATATTTTCTGTTCCAAAGTTCAAGAGCGCGCCTGCTGACGCGCTCAATTTCTGCTGATTCATAGTACAGCGGATTCTATGAAGTCTTCCGGTCCATATCCCATACTGCTTTACCATCATCACAGTATTCCAGATCCGGGCATTCCCCCTGTACAAAGGAATAAACCGGCTCTTTTCCTTCATATTCCTGAATGATACCATTTAATTTGGCAAGCATTTTTTCTTTATCACCCGGAAGATGTCCTCTGACTCTCACATGGATAAAGTCATGAAAACCATCATATAAAATATTTGCTCCTGCTTTTTCCGGTGCGATCCTCTCGATCAGATGATATTCTTCCCGAATTGTTTCCAGCTCATCTGCCGGAACAAAAGTACCTTGCCGTATATCTTGATATAACGGAACTTCTTTATGCAGAAACATGGAAAAATTCACTACATGCGCCGGATTGGTCCTGTTCAGGAACTGCGCCAGTGCTTCTGCATTTTCCATTCCTCTTCCTTTTCCTGCGACTCCGGTCATAATATGTGCATCATAGATCAGTCCTGCTTCATGAAGCCTGTCGATTGCCTGATATGCCTGTGCCAGATCATGATCTTTTTTCATAAATTTCAGCACATCATCCAGTCCGCTCTCGATTCCAAGATACAGATGCTTTACCTTTTTTCTAGCAAGCATTTCCAGCTCTTCCTGGCTTTTATGTAAAATACTCGTAACAGTCGCATCCATATTAATCCCTTCACATTCCGGGAAGTAATATGCGATCAGATCCAGAATCTCATACAATTTTTCTGTCTTCAGACCAAATGCATTACCATCCCCCAGAAAGATCTTCTTCGGCTTCCCATGCAGTTCCCGCACTCTCTTTAGTTCCGCTTCAATCTGTTCCATCGGAAGTTCCCGATACTTCAGATGCCGGAATAAATTACAGAATTTACACTGATTATATGAGCATCCAACCATAACCGGAAGCATGAAAGAGCTTCTTTCCATCGGAGCCCGGCAAATCTGTCCTTCGTAATCCATATGTCACACTCCTATGCTTCTACATAATAGACATAATTTTCTTTTCTTGGTTTTGCTGCAGGAAGTTCTGCTGCCGCATATCCAAGTACGCAATGACCGATTCCTTCATAGTCTCCTTCGATTCCCCATTTTTTCAGAAGAGCCTTTCCTTCCTCGGATTCAAATTCTTCTTTTGCCCGGTGGATCCAGCAGCTTCCGATTCCAAGCGAATGCGCTGCATTCATCAGATTTCCCATCACAAGACTTCCATCATAAAGATATGTCGGTCTTGCCTTATCTGCAAGTACAATAAGAACTACCGGTGCACCATAAAACGGATCTGTATCGGTTCCCATAATTTTTGCATTCATTGCTGAAAGCTGATCTCTTGTTGCTTTATCCGTCACTGCCACGATGATCGGTGACTGCATTCCCATTCCCGTTGCCGCATAAGTTCCGGCCTCAATGATCGTATCCAGATCCTCTTTTCTGATCATATCCGGTTTGTATCCACGGACACTTCTGCGTTCTTCCATATTTTTGATTACTTCATTCATAAATTTTCAGCTCCTTTCAAATCTGCTTCTATTGTAGCACGATTTGAAAGGAGCTGTATGTATCTTATTTATTAAATTTTTATATCTGGCTTATTTTTCTTCGCCCCAGACTTCTTCCGCGATTTCTTTTACCAGTGCAAGCTTCTTCCACTGTTCTTCTTCTGTCAGTTTATTTCCGATTTCACAGGAAGCAAATCCACACTGTGGACTCAAATACAGTCTGTCGAGCGGGACATATTTCGCTGCTTCATGGATTCTCTTAATTACGTCTTCTTTATCTTCCAGCTTTGGTGACTTGGTTGTGATCAGACCGAGAACCACTTTTTTATCACCACTTACACTCTTCAACGGCTCAAATCCACCAGAACGTGCATCATCAAATTCCAGATAATATGCACTTACATTTTCACGGGCGAATAAAGCTTCTGCCACACGGTCATATGCACCACTGCTTGCATAAGTAGAATGGAAATTTCCACGGCATACATGAGTGTTGATCACCAGATCCTCCGGCGCTCCCTCAATTGCATGGTTATTGATAGCAAGAAGCTGTTCCATGATTTTCTGAAGTCCGGCTTCATCTGTTCCGAAAATTGCTGTAGCATGTGGATCTACACACATTCCCCATGAACAGTCATCCAACTGAATGTTTCTACAGCCCGCATCATACAGGTCACGAATAACTTTCTTATATCCATTTGCGATATCTTCTGCCAGTTCTTCCACATCCGGATAATACTTATTCGTATTTTGAATGTACATCGGCATAATAAACTGTTCCAGGAACTGTGCCGGTGCCGGAATCGTCTGCTTTGCTACTGTATTTTCATCTTCCAGTGCCTTTACAAATTTAAAATGTTCTACAAATGGATGCTGATCTACGGAAATTTTTCCAGTCAAATAAGTATCATCGATCATTGCAGCTTCTCCGTGGAACGGAAGTCCGGTCTTGGTCGGCTCATGTCCTACCCCGTTAAATCCCCACATGAAATCAAGATGCCAGGTTGCTCTTCTGAACTCGCCGTCTGTGATCACATGATATCCGGCTTTTTTCTGCTTCTCTACCAGGTCTAAAATTGCAGCATCCTCTACTTTTGTCAGTTCTTCTTTTGAAATCTTTCCTTCTTCAAAATCTCTTCTTGCTCTTTTCAGTGTTTCCGGTCTTAAAAAACTTCCTACATAATCATAACGAAATGGTGTATTTTTACTCATAATATAGCTCTCCTTTTCTCTTTCGTACTGTCTGTCTTTTATGTTTGAAAGTATAGCAGAGTATTCTGCATCTGAAAAATACAAAAAAAATACAGTTTGCCATAGTTTAAAACTATAGCAATATCAAAAAAATGTTTCACGCTCCCTGCTTCCATGCTACAATATTACCAGGATATCTGGTCAGAAGTATTTTCCGCTAAGATACATTTTCCAGATACTTTTCTGATATCCCAAACCCAAAAACAATATTCTTTATAGAAAGTGAAAAATATGACTCTTCAACAATTAAAATACGTCGTAACTGTTGCTGAAACAGGAACTATTACCGAAGCCGCAAATCGTCTTTATATTTCCCAGCCAAGCCTGACAAACGCAATCCGTGAACTGGAAAAAGAAATGAAGATTACCATTTTTCTCCGGACTAATAAAGGGATCATCCTTTCAAAAGAAGGCGAAGATTTCTTAGGATACGCCAGACAGGTGCTGGAACAGGCCGCTATTCTCGAAGATAAATACAAAGGAACTTCCGGCGGGAAAAAGAAATTCTGTGTATCCACGCAACACTATTCTTTCGCTGTCAATGCCTTTGTCGATCTGATCAAAACCTACGGACAGGATGAATATGATTTCAGTCTCCGCGAAACCCAGACATACGAAATCATCGAAGATGTAGCAAAAATGCGCAGCGAGATTGGAATTCTTTTCTTAAATAATTTTAATGAAACGGTTCTGGAAAAAATTTTAAAATCCAACGGGCTTATTTTTCATCAGCTGTTTGTTGCAAAACCACATGTATTTATCAGCAGACGTCACCCTCTCGCCGATCACAAAATAATCACCAATGAAGAACTGGACGATTATCCATATCTCTCCTTTGAACAGGGTGAACACAATTCTTTTTATTTTTCAGAAGAAATCTTTTCTGTATCTGAACGCAAAAAAAATATCCGTGTACGGGATCGTGCCACCTTATTTAATCTTCTGATCGGGCTAAATGGATACACAGTATGCAGTGGTGTAATTGACAAAAAGTTGAATGGAAAAGATATTATTGCCGTTCCTCTTGCTGACGAAAGTGATATGCGGATTGGGTATATTACACATAAAAAAAGGATGTTAAGCAGATTAGGGACAACTTATCTGGATGCCTTGAAAAAATATCTGCAATAAAAAACTTCTGGAAGCAGTTTTCCTGTTTCCAGAAGTTTTTGTTTTAAAACAAACATACAATTCCATGCACAATAAATGCAGCAACCCATGCAATCACGCACTGAAAGATCACAACACCAATCGCCCATTTACCACCAAGTTCTCTTTTAATAGAAGCAATCGCTGCCACACACGGTGTATACAAAAGACAGAAAATCAAAAGTGCTGCTGCACCGGCTGTATTTATCACCGCTGTCAGTGCTGCTGTTGACCCAAACAAAATCGAAAGAGTGGAGACAACACTCTCTTTTGCCATAAATCCGGAAATCAGTGCCGTTGATATTCTCCAATCACCAAATCCAAGTGGAATGAATACAGGTGCGATCATACCTGCTACCGTTGCAAGGATACTTGTCTGTGAATCTGTCACCATGTTCAGATGCAGATCAAAGCTCTGCAGGAACCAGATCACGATCGTTGCACCAAAAATAACGGTAAATGCTCTCTGCAGGAAGTCCTTTGCTTTTTCCCAGAGAAGCTGACCAACATTTTTCGCTCCCGGCATACGATAATTCGGAAGCTCCATAACAAACGGAACAGGTTCTCCTTTGAACATCGTCCCTTTCATTGCAAGTGCAGTAAGGATTCCCATCAGGATTCCGAAGAAGTAGAGACCAATCATTACAATTGCACCCTTCCCCGGGAAAAACGCCGCTGTAAAGAATGCATAGATCGGAAGTTTTGCTGAACAACTCATAAACGGAGTCAGCATAATCGTCATTTTACGATCACGCTCTGAAGAAAGTGTCCGGCTCGCCATAACTCCCGGTACTGTACATCCAAATCCGATCAGCATCGGTACAATACTTCTTCCGGAAAGACCAATCTTTCGCAAAAGTTTATCCATAATAAACGCAACCCTTGCCATATATCCACTGTCCTCCAGCATCGAAAGGAAAAAGAACAGTGTAACAATGATCGGCAGGAAACTCAGCACGCTTCCAACCCCCTGAAAGATTCCATCTACAATCAGTGACTTTAATACGCCATTGACTCCTGCCGCATCCAGTGCCTGACTGCAGGCTACAATCACCTGGTCAATTCCCTGTTGCAGAAGATCCTGCAAAAATGCTCCGATCACATTAAATGTGAGCCAGAATACCAGTCCCATAATTGCGATAAATGCCGGAATCCCGGTATATTTTCCTGTCAGAACCTGATCAATCTTCCTGCTTCGCACCCGCTCCCTGCTCTCATGTGGCTTTAAGACCGTATCTTCACAGGCACGCTGGATATAGTTAAAACGCATTCCCGCTACTGCCGATGAACGGTCTACCTTGCATTCTTCTTCCATCTGCAGATTGATATGTTCCAGAAGTTCCTTTTCATTCTGGCTCAGCTTTAATTTTTCCAGGACAAGCTCATCATTCTCTGCCAGTTTACTTGCTGCAAATCTGACCGGGATCCCTGCTTCCTTTGCATGATCTTCAATCAGATGCATGATCGCATGAATGCATCTGTGAACCGCACTTTCCTGACCTTCAGCAGAGCAGAAATCCACTTCCTCCGGTGCTTCCTGATATTTTGCGACATGCAGTGCATGTTCTACCAGTTCCGCAATACCTTCTCCCTTTGCTGCCGAGATTGGTACAACCGGTACTCCGAGAAATGCTTCCAGCTCATTCACACGCACAGAGCCACCGTTCACACGCATCTCATCCATCATATTCAGCGCAACAACCATTGGGATCTCAAGTTCCATAAGCTGCATCGTCAGATACATATTCCGTTCAATATTGGTTGCATCTACAATATTGATGATTCCTTTCGGTTTATCCTGAAGCAGAAATTCTCTTGTAACAATTTCCTCACTGCTATACGGAGACATAGAATAAATTCCCGGAAGATCGGTAATACGGGTATTGGGATGTTCCTTGATCACACCGTCTTTTCTGTCAACCGTAACACCTGGAAAATTTCCCACATGCTGATTCGATCCGGTCAGCTGGTTGAACAGCGTTGTTTTTCCACAATTCTGATTTCCAACCAATGCAAACGTAAGTGTCGTATCCTCCGGTAATGGATGCTCTGTTTTCTTCTCATGAAAAATGCCTGCTTCTCCATACCCCGGATGCTGTGCATCTCCTAACGGTTGTCTGCCTTCCTTCTTCTTATAATGTGGCTCATGGGCCGGCGTAATTTCAATCTGTCCGGCATCCTCCAGACGGATCGTAAGTTCATAACCATGGATCCTGATCTCAACCGGATCCCCCATCGGCGCATACTTTACAATCGTTACTTCTGTTCCCTGAATCAGTCCCATATCCAGGAAATGCTGCCTGAGTGCACCGCTTCCTCCTACGGAAAGAATCGTAGCTGTCTTTCCGACTTGTAATTCTTTTAATGTCATTCCTCTATCTGTCTCCTTTGGCAAAAACCATTTATTGATAATTTATATCATTATCATATCAGTCCTGTAGGTAGTCATTCAAGAATAACATTCGTTTTTTCTAGCTAATTTCCTCGCCTGCAAATTGTTTTATTCCACAGCCTCTCTAAACCGGTACCCTACTCCGACTTCTGTCAGAATAAATCTGCAATTTCCGGGATCCTTTTCTATCTTCCTTCGCAGTGCTGCCATAAACACCCTCAGGTTGGCTGCTTCTACTCCCTGTGCACTGCCCCAGATCTGGCTGAGAATATAATTATGTGTCAGTACCTTTCCCCTGTTGTCGATCAATAATTTCAAAATCTTATATTCCATCGGGGTCAGATGAACTTCTTTCTCATCAATCGATACCTGATGTTTTTCCCAGTCCACTTTCAGATAATCACACTGAAAGATTTTTTCTTTCTTTTCTTCCGGAATCTGGTTACTCTTTCTGAGCGCCACACGGATTCTGGCAAGCAGTTCGCCCATATAAAACGGTTTTGTCACATAATCATCTGCCCCCAGATCCAGTGCCTGTATTTTTTCTTCCTCTTCCTGTCTTGCACTGACCACAATGATCGGTATTTTCGAGATCTCTCTTACACTTTTTATAATCTCAATCCCGTCACCATCCGGAAGTCCAAGATCCAGAATGATCATATCCGGTCTGTTTGCATAGAACAGTGCATTTGCTTCTCCACATGTCTTCGCAATCACAAAATCATAGTCTTCTTTCTTAAGACTCATCGAGATAAAGTTAATAATATATTTATCGTCTTCCACAATTAAAATTTTATGCTTATCTGCCATCTGTACTTACCTGCCTTGCCTCCAGCCAGAACATGAACCTTGCTCCGCCTTCTTTTCTGTTCTCTGCATAAATATTTCCACCATGTGCATTTACTACCGCTTTACATATAGCCAGTCCCAGACCGATTCCTCTTTGTCTGTCCCCTTTTTCATCTGACCTTGTAATAAATTCGTCAAAAATATTTTCTTTCAGATCTTCCGGGATCCCGTCTCCGTCATCCTCGACACGGATCCACACTTTCCCTGCATCATATCTGGCTTCTATACAGATCCATCCATTTTCCCCTGTATGCTTCATCGCATTATCCAGAAGATTGACCAGCACCTGGACCATCAGTTTTCCATCTACATTTACAACAATCAGCTCCGACGGAAGTTTAATTTCAAACCTCCTCTTTTCCCGGAGTCCTATGATATGTGATACGGCTTCATAGATCAGATCATCCACTACTTCCTGGTTTTTCCGGATCTCAAATTCTTCACTTTCCAGCTTTGTCATATTCAAAATATTTTCCATCAGGCGCATCAGCCATACAGACTGCTCCTGTATCTCTCCTGCCAGTTCCTTTCTGACTCCGGCATCCAACTCATCCGCCTCTTTTAAGAGTCCTGCAGCTCCCATAATTCCGGTCAAAGGTGTCCTGAAATCATGGGATATACTTCTCAGCATATTGCTTTTCAGCTTTTCTCTTTCCATCTGTGCCCTTGTTTCCTCTGCAATACGCACCTGATTATGAAATCGTACCATAATACTTGCGGAAATGAATCCTGTGATAAGGAAAAATACCAGACGTACCACATCATTCTGATCCGTCATCGCAAATGTATGCACCGGCACTGTAAAAAAATAATTAAACAGCAGCACACTGCATACAGAAGCCATCATTCCATACAGATAACCGGTAGTTGTAACTGTTATGACCAGTACACCCACAATATAGATCATCAGAATATTTTCTTTTCGAATTCCATAACTCTGGAGAAAAAAAGACAAAAATGTTGCAACCGCCATGATCGCAATCGACTGCACCATATATTTTACTCTCTTTTTTGTCATTTTCTTTCCCCCATCATTCATCATTTTATACTTGCAAGCAGACGGTCAATATCCTTTGTAAGACCTACTACAAGCAGATGATCCTTCTCATGCATCACATAATCCGCTCTCGGAAGGACCACCACCTCTGTATTTTTCTTTATTCCAAATACATTTATATGATAGTTTGCCCTTATATCCGCTTCTTCTATCGTCCGCCCGATCCATGCAGCCTTCGGCTGGATTTCAAAAATCGAATAATCCTTACTGAGTTCAAAATAGTCAAAAACATGATTTGCACTGTATTTTACAGCCAGTCGCTCTGCAATATCCCGATCCGGATAAAAGACTTCATCCGCTCCATTTCTCAATAAGAATTTTGCATGGATATCCCTGTTTGCCTTACTGACAACATGTTTGGCTCCAAGCTCTTTTACCAGGCTTGTTATCTCCAGACTGCTCTGGAAATTTGATCCGATGCACACAAAGCAAAGATCGAAATTTCCTACTCCAAGACTTCTTAATACTTCTTCATTTGTACAGTCCCCTACCCGTACTGCTGTTGCGTATTCCAACAAATCCGGTGTCTTTTTCTCATCTTTATCGATGACCATTACCTCATTTCCCCGATTTGCCATATCAATACACAGATGATGACCAAATCTTCCAAGTCCAATAATCAATACTGATTTCATTTTCTACTCCTTATTCTATCCTATCGTAATTTCTTCTACCGGTTTCCGGATCGGTGCTTCATGTCTGTGCCCTTTCAATGAAAGCGCAAATGTCAGACTTCCTATTCTTCCGCAAAACATCAGAAATACCAGCACCATTCTTGATGCCATACATACATCTCTTGTGATTCCCGCAGACATTCCCACTGTTCCCATTGCAGAAAAGACTTCAAACATCACATCCGACAAAGAAAACGGCTGCATAATTTCCATGAAGATCGTTCCTGTTAGTATAAGGAACAAATTCGTACACATTACAACACTGGCCTTTCTGATCGCAGTTTCATCCAGTCTTCTGTTAAATACATTACAACCGGCTGCTTCCATCAGATTTGCACGCACAAATACAATAAGAACCACTACGGTTGTCGTCTTAATTCCACCTGCTGTAGATCCCGGGCTTCCTCCTATGAACATCAGAATCATAGTAACAAGTTTACTGCCTTCCGTCAACGCTCCTGTATCGGTTGTATTAAATCCTGCCGTTCTGGCTGTCACCGAGTGAAATAAAGAACAGAGTATCTGTTCTTTCACAGGCATCCCTGCCAGTACATTATTTTTTTCCAGTATCAGGAATAAAACTGCTCCTCCTATAATCAGAAAACCTGTTGTTGATAATACAATCTTTGTATGCAGATGATATTTTTTCCATTGAAATTTTTTCACAGACAGATCATCCCACACCAAAAAACCGATTCCACCGATTATAATCAGCAGCATGATCACTGTATTTACCAGCCAGTCATCCGAATATCTGATCAGTGACTGATAGGCACCATTTTCTCCCATAAGGTCAAACCCGGCGTTGCAAAAGGCTGATATAGAATGAAAGATCCCGTACCAGATTCCTCTTCCTATTCCGAATTCCGGAATAAACCGGATCATCAGCAATACAGCTCCAATGCTTTCAAAAAAAAGTGTTCCTTTTATAATCTTCTTCGTAAGCTTTACAATTCCACCAATTTGAATACTATTGATACTCTCCTGCAAAATTCCACGGACTTTAAGCCCTATCTTTCTTCTTAACAGAATCGCCACACAGACACCAATTGTCATAAATCCCATACCGCCGATCTGGATCAGGATCAAAATGATAAGCTGTCCAAAAAAAGACCAGTGCAGATATGTATCCTGTACAACCAGCCCAGTCACACAGGATGCGGATGTCGAGGTAAATAATGCATCTACAAAAGATGTCATATTTCCATCCCTTGATGAAACCGGAAGCATTAAGAGAATACTTCCCAAAAGGATCAACAACAAATACCCGACAACAATCATCTGTGTCTGTGTCATCTTTTTATATATTACTGTCATTTGTTTCGTTTCCTTTCTCCTCTATATCTTTCTTCCTCTCTCTCTTTTTTATCCTTCTTCAGAAAAATGTCGAGTTCACGCATCAGATGCAATCCGGCGATCAGCAGAAAGCTCAGGATCCCTGTAAATAAAATAATACTCTCAATCTCGAACATAACCTTTCCTTCCTCTCACTGTTTTTCCTCTCCTGTTTTGTAAATCAATGATAGTATTTTTAGTATAAAGATTGTATAAAGATTCCTGATTTTATGTAAATATTCCGTTATGATTTTCTGCTGAAAAATGGGATTAGGAATTTCATTAAATAGAAAGAATGTGCATCTCCGGCACGCAGTGCCTTTTGTTTCATAGGAAGTTCCTTCGGGATTTTCTATGAAGCAAAAAACGGGCACTTTGCAGTTCTTTCTGCAAAGCGTCCGCCTTTTTTACAAAATCTTTTTATTCAGCTGCTGTTTCTTCCTCATCTGTTTCCGGAACATCATTATGAACGGCAGCCACACCTGCTACATCTGCTTCCGGATCTGTGATCAGTTTGACATCTTTATCCTTTGCGATGTCAAGGTCTTTGACTTTAATGGTTTCTCCAACCTTCAAATCTCCAACGTCAACAATTACTTTTTCAACAAGTGCCGATGGAAGTGCTTTGTATTCAATTTCACCAAGCAGTTCCTCCACAACACCTGTGACAACCTTTGACTGATTGTGGATCACAACTTCTGCTACGGAATGTACCATTTCTCCACTTACCAGTGCCTGAAAATCTATTTCAAGTACTTTTGAACCCATAGAATCATAATCGACTTCTTTTACCAGCACATCCATCTGCTCTCCGTCCAAATCCAACATGATCTGGCTTCCTTTGCCATTAGCTTTCAGGAACTTTTCCGCTTCTTTCTGTGTCATCTGTACCGGAATGGAGCCTTCAATCTCACGTCCGAATACATTGCCGGTTACATAACCTTCTCTTCTGAGTTTTTTGGCTTTTGTCTGCATGTTTCTTTTTTCAGCTTTTAAAGTATTCATTTATCTTTTCCTCCAATCACTGACTTCTGGTAAAGTACCTATTTCCTTGTTACAGCTGTATTATAGCACTCATGGATTATCAAGATTAACCAAAATCACATCTTTTTTGATCAATATTTTTGCTGTTTTTCAAACTTTTTTATTTGTTTTGTGCAATTTTTTTATTTTTTACTTTTTTCATTTTTCAAAAATTTTCACATTTTCATCCCTTGGTTTTTTCTTACGTTATGTTAAATTTCACACCAAAAAAGAACCTGCTGCCACAATTGCATATTCACCTGCAAAATGCTATACTCGGATAAGAAATGTTAATGAAAAGAGGTTTGATTATGAGAGCATATGAACGACTTTTAAATTATGTAGTAGTCCGTACTCCAAGTGATGAACACAGTACGACTTCTCCTTCTTCCCAGTGTCAGTTCGACCTGGCACGTATTCTGGCAGATGAGATGACTGCCCTCGGGATTTCTGACGTAAGTCTGGATGAATTCTGCTATGTATACGGAAAGATTCCTGCCACACCGGGATACGAGAATAAAACATCTATCGGATTTATCGCACACATGGATACCGTTTCCGATTACTGTGACCATGACATCATCCCGGTCGTACACAAGAACTACGATGGCGGTGATCTGCCGCTTGGCACAAGTGGACGTACCCTTACCGTAAAAGATTTTCCGCATCTTCCATCTCTTGCCGGATGCACCCTGATCACAACAGACGGTACAACCGTTCTTGGTGCCGATGATAAAGCCGGAGTTGCTGAGATCATGACCATGGCTGAAGCCCTGATCAAAGAAAATATTCCTCATGGACCGATCTCAATCGCTTTTACACCAGATGAAGAAGTCGGTGGTGGAACTGATCATTTTAACGTGGAAAAATTTGGTGCACAGTTTGCCTACACTCTGGATGGCGATACCGAAGGCGAAATTCAATATGAAAACTTCAATGCATGCAAGGCAGATTTTGAAATTACAGGATTTGCTGTGCATCCCGGTTCCAGCAAGGATACGATGATCAATGCGTGCCTGGTTGCCGCTGAAATCAATAACATGCTTCCAGGACTTGAAATCCCGCGTGAAACGGAGGATTATGAAGGATTCTACCATTTAACCGGTATGAGTGGAGATGTGGCAAAAGCAGAGCTTCATTATATTGTAAGAGATCATGACAAGAATCTGTTTGAAGCCAGAAAAGAAACTCTTCGCCATATTGAGAAGAACCTCAATGAAAAATGGGGAGAAGGCACTGTGAAGCTTATGATTACTGACCAGTACCAGAATATGGCTGAGATTATTGCCGGATGCATGCATCTGATTGAGAATGCAAAGAAAGCCTGTGAAAATGCGGGTGTTGCACCGCTTGTGCTTCCAATCCGCGGCGGAACAGACGGATGCCAGCTCAGCTTTATGGGACTTCCCTGCCCGAACCTCGGAACAGGGGGGCATGCATTCCATGGACCATATGAACACATCACGGCAGAAGGAATGGACAAGGCTGTGGATATCGTGGTTGAACTTGTGAAATTATACGCGGAGATGTAAAGGGTTGTCTGACGGACAGAAGAAATAATACAATAGGGATCACAGACGTTTCGGAATCCAAGAGCATCTAGGTCTGTGATCCCTATTGTATTATTTCTTCTTGTACTGTCGAAAAGTTTTATATATGGATAAGAGTTCCAGGCTCAAGTGAATTTTTTTGGTTAGGATGTCCATATTGCAGGTTATTCAGTTTTATGTTATGTAGCTTTATTTTTATGCTGTTGTTTTTTACATTAAATGGATATTTTATTCAAAGTGTCACATTTCAGGGTTGTATTTCGTCTTTATTTATAGAACGTTCAATAAAGATATGAAAGAAGGTGTTATTTTTATATGCGTGAGTTTTCTGACAGTGAGAAGTTGGAACGATTGTATGAGTTGTATGAGCAGAAGATGTATGCGGTGGCTTTTTCGATTCTGAGGAATGAGTGGCAGGCTGAAGATGCGGTGCAGGATGCTTTTGTACGGTTGCTTAAGAATATACGAAAGCTTCGGGATCTGGAAGATGAAAAAACACGGTCCTATGTTCTTCAGACGATTCAAAGTGCTTCCCTCGATCAGTACCGGAAAAATCAAATAACGTCCAATGCAACGGTTCCAATCAAAGATATGGATTTTGCTGATGAGCGTGATGATATTATGAAGCTGGTCAGCCGTCTTGCCGGTGACTCTGTCCTTGAGCAGATCCTTGGAAAACTTCCCGACTCTTATCGCGATGTGATCCTGTTCCGCTGTGTACACCAGCTTTCGGTAAAAGAAACAGCTTCCGTCCTTGAAATCGGCGAATCTCTGGTTCGGAAACGTCAGCAAAGAGCATTGAAAAAACTCAGATTGATCATAGGAGATGATATGTATGCAAAACAAAAAATTTGACCAAATAAGCCTTGAAGAATTTGATTCTATGAATATGGATCACACTTTTTCCGATAACTATAACCGAAAAAAGCAGAACTTACTGCATGCTGTCTCGGAAAGTGAACATAACCGGCATCGAAACCATCTTTACCGTGTTGCCGCTGCCATCGTTGCCCTTTCCCTCCTTCCCGCAACCGCATATGCAGCTGACAGACTGCTTCAAATGCATTACAACAGTACCGGAACATACAGCGGTGATCTTTCTCTAACGACTACCTCAAAAGATACTGTATTTTCTCCGGTAAAGCTGACTCCAACTTATTTACCTGATGGAAGTATTGCTGCTTCAGACCGTGGACCTGACAAGTACTATGTCCCTTCCGATACAGAATCTTCTTCACATGGTACTGTATTTTCTCTCTACAAGATGGATACCGATGATTTTACATTTTCGCACTCCTATATGACTTCTCGTGAAGAATTTAATGCCAATGGAAATGATGCGGTTCTGATGACTTTCGACTCTTCTGGAGTCTTTGATAAGGATGCCTACGTCGTCTTCCAGGATTCAGGCTATATTGTTGAAATCAATATGGGAAATGCAATCACCAATGAAGAAGCGAAAAAGATTGCTTCTGGTGTGACACTTACGCCTGCTACAGATTCTGACGCTACCTTTGCAGGTTCTTTGTCCGAACTTAAAACGGAATTAGCTGAAGATGCAGCTGCACCAAAAGCACTACAGACTACCTGGCTTAAAGTAAATGATACCTGGACCGACGAAACCTGTGGCTATCAGATGACTGTTAAAAAAGTAGAAGCTTTTGATAATATCCGTTCACTTAACGCAGATTTCTTTACTGATAATGGTAAAAATCTTCCAGATGGTTCGATTAACGACAACGGAGATCTTATATCATATAATCGTGCTATTATTCAGGTCGGAAATGGAACCGACTCACTCAATACACAAACAGGTACTGCACAGATTCATCGAAAATTATTATATGTAACTCTTGAGATTACAAATCCATCCGACAATCCTTTTTCCGATACGGAATCCTGTGTAAATTATGATCTGACCATTCCGTCCGAAAATCCAGACGGATATTATAACAATGCATTGTTCGATAATCCAACATACAAAGATGTTATCAATTATCCAATTTATTTTGATGCCTCTGTATGCTCCGACAACTCTGACCATCATTACTTTTTCACCAGTCTTGAAAAAGGACAGACCATCACCTGCCATCTTGGTTATATTGTCGATGAAGATCTGTTGGATCAGCTTTGTCTCAATACCTCTTTTGACGGACAGATTGGACAGTTTGTGACTCTTTACAAGTAAACAAATATTTTAAACAAAACCGGAGTTGCCGCATATCACTAAAATCCATGCGCCAACTCCGGTTTCTTAAATTTGAAAATATTCTTTTACCTGTCCCAGTATTATCCCCATCAGCTTTGTCCTTGCTTCCACGCTCGCCCATGCTACATGTGGTGTAATCAACAGTTTTTTGCTATCTTTTATTTTTCGCAGCGGATTCGTCTCACTCATCGGCTCCTGGCAAAGTACGTCAAGTCCGGCTGCAGCTATCTCGTCATTTTCAAGTGCCTCATACAGATCCTGCTCGACTACGATCGGACCACGTCCGAGATTCAGAAAAATACAGGTTTTTTTCATTTTTGTAAATGCTGCTTTATCCATTAAGCCCTCTGTATGTTCATTTAACGGTGCATGAACGGATATAATGTCAGATTTTGCAAGCAATGTATCCAGATCTACCTGTTCGTAACCTTCCTGCGCCGGACGCCCTGATGCCGAGTAATAAATAATCTGTGCTCCAAATGCTTTTGCGATATCCGCAACTCTCCGGCCAATTGTTCCCAGACCTATGATCCCCCAGGTTTTGCCACTGATCTCCGTAAAATGCTCTGCAAAATGCGTAAATATTGTATCATTGATGTAACGCTCTTCTTTTACATAATCATCGTAATAACGCATCTTTTCCAGCAGATAGAGAAGCATTGCAAAAGTGTGCTGTGCCACCGTTTCTGTCGAATAGCCAGCTACATTTCTCCATGCAACTCCTCTTTTTTCCAGATATTCTTTATCCAGATTGTTGGTCCCCGTTGCCGTCACGCATACCAGCTTTAACTTCTCTGCTTTTCCAATCGTCTGCTCATTGACCTGTACTTTATTTAAAATAATCACATCTGCATCCTGAACTCTTTCCGGTACTTCTTCTGATGTAGAAAAATCGTATTTTACGACTTCACCAAGCCTGTCAAATCCAGAAAGATCAATATCTTCTCCAATTGTTTTTACATCTAAAAAAACTATTTTCATAATCTGTCCCTCACTTTATCACTGTAATTTGCAACTTTTTCTGTTCATTATCATAACAAATTTATTTTACGAATACAACCTAAACAACCGTTGACATCCTTATCCTATGGCGCGTATACTAAAGAAATGAAGAGCATTTGCGATTATATCCAGATATAATTAGCAGGTGTTTTTTTTGGTCTTTCTGGCAAGCCTTTGCTTTTTATAAATCACATTCCATCAACATCAAGGAGGTTATTATCATGAATCAGAACAAAACTTTGGAACTTACAAAAGATATCGCAACTGACATTATCGGAGGAATCCTGATCGCTGTCGGTGTCTATAATTTTGCTGCCGCCGCAAAGTTTCCGATGGTAGGGGTAAACGGAATCGCCTTGATCTTTTACCAGTTGTTTGGACTGCCGATCGGTACTGTTGCCCTGATTCTTAACATCCCGATCGCCATCTGTTGTTTTCGGCTTCTGGGCCGCAGATTTTTCCTGAATTCAGTCCGGACGATCATTATTACTTCCATAATCATGGACGTGATCGCACCGCTGTTCCCGGTTTATCAGGGTGACAGACTTCTTTCTGCCATCTGCTGCGGTGTCCTTTCCGGACTTGGTTATGCAATGATCTATATGCGTGATTCTTCAACCGGCGGCTCTGACTTTATCATGATGTCGATCAAAGCACTGAACCCTCACCTTTCCCTTGGAAATATTGCATTTGCACTGGATGCAGTAATTGTGATCCTCGGAACCGTAATTGTATCCCGTGACGTGGACAGTCTGATCTACGGTCTGATCGTCAGCTATCTGCTCTCTCTTGTTATGGATAAAGTTATGTACGGAATTGATGAAGGAAAGCTTGCCCTGATCGTAACCGATCCCGAACACAGCACTGAAATCTGCTTCAAAATCGATGAGGTTCTCGGACGCGGCTCTACAATTTTAAATGGTATGGGAAGTTATTCTAAAGATGATAAGCACATCATAATGTGCGCCTGCAACAATAAGCAGATGTACGGAATCCGCAAGCTGATCAAAACGATTGATCCAAAATCCTTCCTTGTAATCATGGAATCGAATGATGTAGTGGGTGAAGGATTTAAAGATGAGTAAATTGCGGTCAGCTTTTTCAGACAGCTAAGCAAATCATCCGTATCACTTGTTGGACACTTTGCATCAAAAATAGAATTCCTGATAATAAAAACCGGAGGCTCATGTGTCTTTTTACACAAGCCTCCGGTTTTTCTATAATCTGCCAAGCCAATACTTCGCTTTTATACACACTCTGATTCCCTGTCCTTTTTTAAGTCCGGCTCTTCCTATGAATTCAGATCTTCTGTGATTGATTTAAGGTTCATGAAGTTTGTCAGATAATCTGCTGTACCAGTCTTCGCATCTGTTCCGGACATGTTAAATCCACCAAATGGATGCTGAAGTACAACTGCTGCTGTAGATTTTCTGTTAAAGTATAAGTTACCTACCTGGAATTCTACTTTTGCTCTCTGGATATTTTCACGTGTCTCACTGTATACAGATCCTGTCAGACCATATTCTGTCTGGTTTGCTACATCAAGTGCTTCATCAAAAGAATCTACTTTGATAACAGCAAGGACTGGTCCAAAGATTTCTTCATTGGCAATTCTTGCATCTCTCTTGATATCGCGGATTACAGTAGGATCAATATAATATCCTTCTGCGTCACTGTATGTACCACCGAATACAACATTTCCTTCTTTACGTCCGATCTCGATGTAATTGGTAATGCTGTTATAAGCGCCCTGGTTGATAACCGGTCCCATCGCTGCATTGCTTTCGCCCGATCCCTGGTTCGCCTTCAGTTCTGCTGCGCATTTTACAACTTCATCTACAAACTCATCATATACATCTGCCAGAACAATTGCTCTTGAGCATGCAGAGCATTTCTGTCCCTGGAATGTAAATGCAGAGCTTGCAACTCCATTTGCTGCTTTCTTGATGTCTGCTGTTGAATCTACGATAATTGCATTCTTTCCACCCATCTCAGCCACAACACGTTTGATCCATCTCTGTCCGTCAGCGATCTTGGCTGCATGTTCATTGATTCTACATCCAACTGCTTTTGATCCTGTGAAGTTTACAAATCTTGTAAGCGGATGTTCTACGATGAAGTCACCAATCTCTGATCCTGATCCAGGAATGTAACTTACTACGTCAGCCGGAATACCGGCTTTCTGGCAGAGTTCTACGAATTTGTATGCAACGATCGGAGCGTCTGAAGATGGTTTGCAGCAGATCGTGTTACCGGTAACAACTGCAGATACGATCATTCCACCAAACAGTGAGAGTGGGAAGTTCCATGGAGAAACAGCCACACCTACACCGAGCGGGATGTAAACGCATTTTGTAAGTTCATCTGTAGGAACCAGCTCTTTTCCTTTTTCCAGATTCTGGATATGCATTACATAAGAATTGATAAAGTCAAGCTGTTCGCAAAGTTCTCCGTCAGCTTCTCCCCAGTTCTTTCCACTTTCAAGGACATTCCATGCATCCATGATAAAACGGTTCTCGATCAGAAGTGCTGCAAGTCTTCTTAATACACGTACTCTTTCTTCTACAGATGTAAGGCTCCATTTTTTGAATGCTTCGTAAGATGACTTGATTGCCTCGTCAGCCTGTTCTTTGCTGCATGAGCATGCATATCCGAGTACTTCCTTTGTAGCCGGTGACACAGAAGCGATCTTCTTTTCTGTCTCAACTTTCTTTCCACCGATGATCAGCGGGTAAACAGCACCTGCTTCTGCATGAGCCTGTTTGAATGCTTCTTCTATTTTCTTTTTATTTTCTTCCAATGTGAAATCAACTTCTACTGCGTTTTTAAATCCTGTAAGCATGTACTTATGTCCTCCTTGAACTATGGTCTATAAATTGTTTATTATTGTAACAGCAAATTTTCCCCACGTCAATATGTTAAAGTAAAAAAATGTATTTTCGTATACAATTATACTGTTTATATTTTAACAAATAACTTGCATATTTTCGTTCTATTGACATTTTATCTCAATTGATATAAGATATTATTTAAATGGTTCTTTTTAGAACTTTTTTCCAAGTGACTGCGCTCGGCACGAGAATGTGTCAAGGCACATTCTTTTTTATTAAAAAACGGAGGTGTATGGATGAACATTACATATCTGCTTGTATTAATGCAGCGAATTGGGAAAATACATGAACAGATGTTGAAAGAATTATGCCGCCAGTATGATCTCTCGCTGATCGAGGCTAAGATCATTGCTTTCTTACATAATAATCCCACAAAAGATACCGCAGGTGATATTGCCGAGCTCCGGATGCTCTCAAAAGGGAATGTATCCCTGGCAGTTGATCTTTTGTGTCAGAAAGGGTTTCTTTCAAAAACAGCAGACCAGACGGATCGCAGGAAAACGCATCTTTCCCTGCTGCCATCATGCGAAAATGTTACCGGAGCAATCGACACGTTTCAGTCTGCTTTTTACCACAATCTGTTTGACGGATTTTCATTAGAAGAATTCCAGATGTTCGCCTCGCTGAATGAACGTCTGGCATCCAACGTAGCAACTATTTATCACAAAGGAGATTATTAGACATGAACAAAGACAAAGATTTTCTGGGTACTGAACCCGTCGGAAAGCTGATGTTCCGGCTGGCGCTTCCGACGATCACCGCACAGCTCATCAATATGCTGTACAACATTATTGACCGTATTTACATCGGACACATTCCTGGTAATGGGGCACTTGCCCTTACCGGAGTCGGTGTATGTATGCCACTGATTATGATCATTTCCGCTTTTGCCGCACTGGTTGGAGGCGGTGGTGCACCGCATGCTTCGATTGCAATGGGAAAAAATGATCTTAATACTGCAGAACATATTCTGGGTAACTGCTTTTTCCTGCAGATTCTGATTTCTATAATCCTGACAGTCATCCTGCTGTTTGGTAACCGTACTTTTCTTCTTGCCTTCGGTGCCAGTGAAAATACAATTGAATACGCTGTAAATTATATGAACATTTACGCTGTCGGCACTATTTTCGTCCAGCTTACCCTTGGCATGAATATGTTTATCACCACACAGGGCTTTGCCAAAACAGGTATGCTCTCTGTTCTGATCGGAGCAGTGATGAACATTATTCTGGATCCGCTGTTTATCTTTGCATTCCATCTGGGTGTCAGAGGTGCTGCGCTTGCCACAATTCTGTCACAGGCAGTCTCCTGCATCTGGGTTCTTTCTTTCCTTTGCGGAAAAAAGACGATCCTGCACATCCGGAAAAAGAATCTCATCCTGAAACCGGAGATTATTCTTCCTTGTGTCGCTCTCGGGCTTGCCACATTTATCATGCAGGCTAGTGAGAGTATCATCTCTGTATGTTTCAACTCTTCTCTGCTGAAATACGGAGGAGATATCGCAGTTGGTGCCATGACGATCCTTACCAGTGTCATGCAGTTCGCAATGCTGCCACTGCAGGGTCTTGGACAGGGTGCACAACCAGTCCTGAGCTATAATTACGGTGCAAAAAACAGAGATCGTGTAAAAAAAGCTTTCAGGCTTCTTTTAACAGCAAGCCTCTGTTATTCCACAATTCTGTGGGCATTTATTATGCTCTTCCCTCAGGTGTTTGCAGAAATGTTTACTTCCGATTCTGCACTGCTTGGTTTTACTAAATCAGCACTCCGGATTTACTGTGCCTGCCTGCTGCTTTTCGGAATCCAGATTGCATGTCAAATGGCATTTACATCATTCGGAAAAGCAAAGGCTTCGATTGCTGTCGCTGTTACACGTAAATTTATCCTGTTGCTGCCACTGATCTATCTGCTGCCGCATATTCTGACCGGGAACAAGACCAATGCAGTGTATATGGCTGAACCGATTGCAGACTTCCTGGCTGTATCCTTCACGACGGTTTTGTTTACGTTTCAGTTTAGGAAAGTGTTGAAAGAACTTGAGGGGTAGTCGCAAGAGGGCATAAAAAATAATCCCTGGTAGCTGCTAAGTTGCACGAACCATTCCAACGAGCCTTTCAAAGCATCAATTGTGTCAGCAATGGCTTCCACAATTGATTAAGTCTCGTTTCCATCGTGCAAAGACGCATCTACCAGGGATTATTTTTTATTTACGTTGTTGACTGAGTTTTACTTCTTTGACAGGATTTTGAACTGGAGCCATAAACAATGGGATATATATTCAAATAGATTTACTCTTTACCCTAATTTAATAGGCTTAGGCCTCCTGACCGTCAGCGAGCCTGGTTTCTTTTGCCGGCAGTGACAGTGCGATAATCTTTCTTACCAGTGGACCGGCGAAGCAGAGCTGCCAGAAGAATGCCATCGGAAAGTTGATTGCAGTGGTCTGGAACCAGACGGATACGAACTGGGTTCCCGCATTCTTGAAGAGCAGGGTTGCTGCAAGGCTCATAAGTGGACACATTCCGATGATGGATACTACGGAAATGGCGATCACCAGGTGAAAGTTATTATCTCTTTCCAGATTAACAATGGAAAATGCTTTTTTCTTTGCAAATGGTCCGATCAGGAAAAAATCAAGGATGAATGCAATTGGTCCCATAATGACCAGCTCGTGGAATGCATTTAAAAATACCTGGTTGTTCATTCCTCCTACGTTGAGAGCAATGTTGTAACAGATCATGGTATAAACCATCACGAACACCATGATAATTGTGAAAATAACGTCTTGAAATTTGTTTTTTGGCATAAAAATATCCTCCTTCATAATAAGCGTAACAGAAAATGTGTTGTTCGTTCATCATTCCGGAGGAATGTATCGTTTCCAATATAACCGAGATTCTATTCTTTTTCCTGCATGGCATATGCCAGATGATGCCACATCAGCAAGATTTATAATACCTCAATTTTTTAAAAACAGTCAAGTATTTTTTCAGATACATTGAATCATTTTTATCTCTTTTTTCCAAATAAAGAACTCCATACCGTCAGGACCGCTCCTGCAAAAAGAGCCAGATCCGAGAGATTAAAAGTGATATCCGAGAGTTTCCTGTTCTTTGTTTTCAGAGACAGATAATCGACCACATAACCTCTTTTGAAACGGTCATAAGTATTACCAACTGCTCCGCCCAGCATCAGCGATGTTCCAAGCTTTGCCAGTTTGCGTCCCGGTTCTTTCCAAAGAAGGTGCTCCCAGAAAAACAGGATTCCAAGTGCTGCCGCCGACATGCCTTTTACCAGCTTTGGTCTGGAATCCAGATGATTCATCATCAGACCTTTGTTGTGGACTTTGCGGTAGATTCCTTTTCCTTTCCAAATTCGGCGTTCTTCCCCGTCTCTTACATTTTCTTCAGTATATTTTTTAATTCCAAGATCGCACCCGGCAACAAAAGCTCCGGTTAAAATGCTCAGGATTTCCATAATTATTCTCCTTTGATTCGCGCGATTTCCTGCTCGCATACCTCTGTCTGTTCTTCACGCTTTTCGATTGCTTCGCAGAGTGCGATAAAATCGGTATCTACCACTTCCCCCTGTTTGAAACGCTCATATACCAATCGTCCGATCTCTGTCATATCCCGCTCGCTATCTCGCTTCAGACCATAGATCTCATTTTTCTTTTTCTGAATATCGATCGTATCTCCTGCCTTCTTTCCAAGATCATCCACGGTATCTGAAATCCGCTTTCCTATTGTATCAAAAAAATCACTCATTTACTTTTTCCCCTTTCGCATCTGCGTATTTTTCAGAACCGCCTGATCTGCTCAAAAGTACGGTAAAGGTTCAATGCTCCATATCCCCATTCCTGGTTCGGATAATTCATGTCTGTCTTCCGTGAAGCTCCCAATATCAGCAGATTCTTCATCTGTGATGCATCCAGATTCACTCCATGCCTATCCAGCCACTCCATAAAAAGTGCCAGTGCTCCGGAAGTGATTCCAACTGCTATACTGGAACCAGACCTTGCAACAAACTGCCCCCTTAAATTGATCCCTGTCACATTGATCCCCGGCGCAGCAAAATCCGGTTTGATTCTGTTATCTCTAGTATAACCTCTTCCCGAACTGACTGCAATGCTATTTTCCTTTCCATTATAGTACGCTGCACAGACCACCGCCCCGGTATCCCCTGGTTCCATCACCGTATATTCCGGATTTGCACGGATAAAATAGACATTTCCCGTCAGAAACTCTTCCATTGGAAGCCAGATATGAAAGATTCCATTCCCAAGCTCCAGTGTTTCCGGTATAATCTTCCAGATTCCGCTTCCCGGTCTGTCAAACTGAAAAAATGCCAGCTGCGCCCCGGTCGTCTCTACCAGAACCCGGTAATTAAATATTACCCTGGTCTGCTCGAATACAAACACATACTCTCCTATTCCCCGTCTGAGCGAGACCGGTCCTATTGTCTGTCCTGTTGGAGATTCGATAGAAAGTGCCAGAAGATTCGGAAGTTCTGTCCATAGTTCCATCACAAAGCCTCTGGTATTATTCCCTACATTGATCTCCACCGGCTGATTATTTTCCTGTTCCAGAATTCCCAGATAATGATGCCTTTTATCTGCCTCGTTGCCACTTCCGGTCACAATCCCGATTCCTTCGCTCGCCGCCACATTTTGCAGATACTCTGACAGGATTGAATATCCTCCATGTCCTCCAAAGCTTGTTCCAACTGCCAGACAGATCACCAATGGTCTTTTCAGCTCTTCTTGTACCTTCTGCAGATAAAAAACCGCCGCTACCAGATCATTTTCCTGATAGCATCTGGCATCACAGTCTACAAAATAGTACTCCCGTAAATATTCTTTTGCCTCCTTCAGCTTCACGATCACCATCTCTGCCTCCGGCGCTGCCCCGATAAACAGATTCTCCGGATTTGCCCCTCCGCATGCCACACTTGCAACAAAAGTGCCATGTCCGTCCGTATCAAATGACGGAACGGTTTCCTTTGGATTCTCGCTCTGGATCGCCAGATTGATTTGTTCCCTCGTATATTCACTTCCATATCCGATTTCCCGGGGCGCTGTTCCACTTTGTTCTTCCTGATCCCAGATTCGCCGGATCCTGGTCGAACCATCCAGATTCCGGAAAATGGGATCCAGATAGTTGATCCCAGTATCAATGATCCCAACTAGAACTCCTTCACCGCTTAATTCCAGACCAGTCAGATTCTGAACCGCAGCAATTCCCGCCTGTTGGATCGCTGCCATATCCAGTGTTGTATAGCACTTCGGAACCATTGTATACGGATAATCGCCAAGTGGCTTTTTTCTGTCTTCACTCTGGTCAATATAAAGAAGCTCAAAACCGTATTTTAACGGTATCCGGCATCCGTTTTCCAAAGGAAAATTTGCCCCGAGAGCACCGGTATCCCTCATCATAAAATCCCTGTATTCTTCTGACAGGATTTTTTCTTTACATTCTTCCTGTAGCATAAAAATCCCTCATATACTTTCTTTTGGAAAATATATGAGGGATTTTTCTTTCTTATACTATGATTCTGGACGGTTACGCATTTTGCACTCCATATCCATTCTTTATTCGGTACGTTTCTTTTCAATATCCTCGTAGAAGGAAGTCACTTCTTTTCCTTTTTCCAGGGTACTTACATTCGGACCGCTCTTGAATACGATCTTCAGCAGAATTGGTGTGATGATCGTCGTGATCACTACCACAATGATAACCGGTCCGAGGAAATTGCCGCCCATCATACCGAGTGCTTCTCCCTTGCTGGCAACGATCAGCGCAACCTCACCACGGGAGATCATTCCGACACCGATTCGTGCACACTGATAATTCTTATATCCACACATCTTCGCACCAAGGGCACAGCCAACAATCTTTGTCAGGATTGCAACAATGGTAAGAACCACTGCAAAGCCTACAATTGCAGTACTCATCTTCGGAAGTTCTACCTTCAGTCCGATACTTGCGAAAAATACCGGTGAAAGCAACATATAAGACATGGTATCAAATTTCTTCAGCACGAAATCAGATTTACTTGTATTGGAAATGATCAGCCCTGCGATAAATGCACCAGTGATATCTGCAACACCGAAGAATTTCTCTGCCACATAAGCCATCAGCAGACAGAATACAAATGCCATGATCGCATGACGTCTGAGTCCCTTTTCCGCCTGATCTGTCCACTTTTTAAATACCTTGTAAAAGATAAATCCAATCACACCTGCAAATGCGAAGAATGCAACGATCTTCAGTAATACAACTGAAATCTTTACCGATTCATCTGCCATACTTGTTACCAGTGTCAGTGCAACGATACCAAGCACGTCATCAATGATCGCAGCTCCAAGAATCGCATTTCCGGATTTGGTTTTTAATTTACCAAGTTCTTTTAATGTCTCTACCGTAATACTTACGGAAGTTGCTGTCAGGATAACACCGATAAAGATATTCTGCAGAAATACGCTGCAGGATGCATCGGATGTGATCACACCTGGACGGTTAAAGAACATTGCAGTCGCATAACCGCCGATCAGTGGAACGATAACACCTATCAGTGCAATAACGAAGGATGCTTTTCCACTTGCCTTCAATTCCTGTATATCAGTTTCCAGACCTGCACAAAACATCAGCACGATAACACCGATCTCTGCAACGTTGTGTATAAAGCTTGTCTCTGTCAGGATCCCAAGCATCGCCGGTCCAAGAAGAACGCCTGCAAGAAGTGCCCCTACAACCTGTGGCATCTGTACCTTTCTGGTCGCAAGACCAAGTGCTTTAGTACAAAGTAAAATAATTGCAAGATCCAGTAAATACTTATAAGTCTCCATTCTCTCTCACTCCTGTTTATATCTTGTTTTTTTAGACACATTGTCTAATGTACACCTTTTAATACAATTTTTCAACAAAAAAATACCCGTAAATCTTAAATTTACGGATATTTCCCATTCTATTTTTGTATGATCGCCATGTTTTTTTGATATATGAAGGTTATGATGTTGGGGCAAAAGGTATTTTGACCCCTTTGATACCAGATTGCTACGTGCTTTGCACCCTCGCAATCCTCAGGTTATTGTTATACTTAATGATGCTCAAGCCTTGGTACAGACTGGCTTCTCAGCTCGATCAGAGGTCCTCCGGTTCCTTCGATATATGCCTCCGTGATCGTCACTTCCCCGATGCTGTCATCCTTCGGAATCTCATACATAATATCCAGCATGAATTCTTCAATGATCGCACGCAGTGCACGGGCTCCGGTATCCTTCTTCATTGCCTTTCTTGCGATCGCATGAAGTGCACCATCATCGAATTTCAGATTGACCTCATCCAGTGCCAGAAGCTTCTGATACTGCTTGAGGATCGCATTTTTCGGCTCTTTTAATATCTGAACCATCATCTCTTCATCCAGTCCCTGAAGCGTAAATACGATCGGGAGACGTCCCAGAAATTCCGGAATCATTCCGAAGTTACGCAGATCTTCTGTCGTCACCTTTTCCAGTATTTTCTTATCATGATCATATTTGTCTTTCAG
>OGJJ01000294.1_pt1 | contig 47522 bp, 45 predicted proteins | sample 1572081 | NCBI WGS metagenome assembly OGJJ01 (sample SAMEA2582122, study PRJEB24529) | metagenome | biome: Human gut stool | place: China | collected 2011
AGATACAATGCGGCGTGCATTGTCACAAAAAACATAGACCCTGGGGAGTGTTTTGCGAAAGTCCCCAGAGTGATTATCGTCTACATTTCCGAAAAGGATTTTCTGGGATATGGGAAAACCATTTACCATATTGACAAGGTGATTCGGGAAAACGGAATTGCCATTGATGACGGTCTGCTGGAAGTATTTGTAAATATGAAAGTGGATGACAAAACCGAGATAGCGGAACTGATGAAGTGCTTTAGTGAGACGGAAATCGACAATCCGAAGTTTCCGAAACTGTCCAGGCGGGCTAAATTTTTGAAAGAGAGTGAAGGAGGAATGATGGTAATGTGTGACGTGATGGAAGAATATATGGCAGAAGAACGGAAGAAATTCTTAACCTTAATTGGTTCTATGATAAAAAACAATGACAGTGACAAAATAGAGCAGCTGCAAGACCCGGAATTTTTGCAGGAAATGCTCCACAAATACGGACTGGAATAACTCTATCCGCAGAACGACGATTACAATACAAATCTACCACAAGGCAGTCACACCGTGACTGCCTTGTTCCCCCTTTACCCCAAAAATGAAATAATCTACAAATACCCCACAGCTAAACTTCCCACCTCAACCCTCCCATCTCCCCTTTCGATAGTCCCCAACCTTTTTACACATTCTGAAAAAATGTTCCAAACCCATAAAAATATCTTGAAAATAATTTCCGAACCGTCAATAATAGAAGGAAACAAACAAAAACCACCCCCACAAAACTCATAGAGTGGTAAAAAGGAAGGTATTACAACATGAAAATAGTAGCAGGCATTGACGGTGGAGGGACCAAAACCAAGGTTATCTGCCAGGATTTGCAGGGGCAGACCATCGCGGAAGAAAAATTCGGCGCCTTTAACCTAAACAGCATCGGCGAAGAAGGTTTTACCGCGTTGATGAAACAGATTTGCGAATTTTTGCAAAACAAAGGGGAGTGTGTTTCCCTGTGCATCGGTGCGGCGGGTGTCAGCAATCCCCAGATGCGTGGACTGGTGGAGCAGGCGATGAACCAGGCAGGCATCGAAAAATGGGAACTGGTGGGTGACCACGAAATCGCCCTCTGGGGCGCATTGGAAGGAAACCCCGGCGTATCGCTGGTAGCGGGAACCGGTTCTATCTGCTGTGGCAGGAATGCTGAGGGTGACAGCATCCGCGCAGGCGGCTGGGGACACCTCATCGGAGACGAGGGAAGTGGCTACGCCATCGGCAGGGATGTCATCAAGGCAGTGGCACACTTCTGGGATGGCTACGGCGAACCCACCTCTTTGGCGAAACTCTTAGCAGAACAGCTCCAGCTGGATGACCGCCAGAAGGTCATTACTTATGTATACAAAAACGACAAAAGCTATGTGGCACAGGCATCCCGGCTGGCAGAACAGGCAGCAGCCCAGGGAGACGCGGTGGCTTTACAGATTTTGCAGGACAATGCCTGCCAGGTAAGCCGCCAGGTAGCTGCCGTGGTGAAACGCCTCCGCATGGAACAGGGAGAGGTTGCCCTGTTGGGAGGACTATTGGAAAATGACACGGCATACCGGAAAGTTGTAGTGGCAGAAATCGAGAAAACCTGCCCCGGTTTCACCTGTGTGGCACCCAGACAAAACGCCGCCGTGGGCGCAGTGATGATGGCGCAGAAGTGGGTATAGGAGGACACTACCATGTCAGATATGCTGGTAAAATTATACGCCCTGCCGGAAAGAGCGCAGGACACGGACAAAGACTACGAGATTATCCGCCCCATGGCGCCGGACAAGTTCCGGGTGGTGGAATGGGTGAAGGAGCACAGCGGCATCTCCGCCGCTGGGGAATGTGATGTCTGCTTTTCCCACACCCCGGTGAGCATGTACATCGCCGTCCGCGGCAGGGAAATCCTGGGCTACGCCTGCTACGACGCCACAGCCCCCGACTTTTTCGGCCCCACCAGAGTTTCCGTGGAGGAACAGGGCAAAGGCATCGGCAGGGAACTGCTTTTGGCGTGCCTGGAATCCATGAGGGAGGAGGGCTATGCCTATGCCGTCATCGGCAGCGTGGAGGGCGCCCGCCCCTTCTATGAGAAATGTGTCAACGCCGTGGAAATCCCCGACTCCAGACCGGGTATTTATCAAAACTTTCTGGGAGGTAGACCATGAAAAGAAACCCCTTGATTCGTATGCGGGAAATGTACGACAGCCTCAGCAACTCTGAAAAAACTGTCGCAAAATATATTCTGGAGGACCCGTCCCTGGTGATGCAGTACAACATCCGGGAACTGGCAGCCAGACTCTACGTCTCTCCCGCAACCGTTGTCCGTTTAAGTCAGACCCTGGGCTTTAAGGGCTACCGGGAATTCAAACAGGCGATGGTCTACGGACTTGCCCAATATGAAAATAATGGAAAAGAACATTTAAGTGACATCGGCAGACAGGACACCATTCAGGAAATCGCAGAGAAAATCACCTACCAGAACACAAAATCCCTGGAGGAAACCCTCAGCTTTCTGGACGTGGAGGTGATACAGAAATGCGTGGAGCATTTGTGCCAGTGCCGCCAGGTACTCCTCTTTGGCATGGGCGCCTCTCTCTGTGTTGCCAAAGACGCCAGCCTAAAATTCCTTCGTGTGAATAAATCCTGCTTTGTCATGGATGACTGGCACTCCCAGTATCTCCTGGCGCAAAATTCCACCAGCGAGGACTTTGCCATCATTTTCTCCTATTCCGGGGAAACCAGCGAAATGATTAAATGCGCAGAGCAGTTGAACCTAAACGGCACCCCCCTGTTAGCAATCACCCGCTACGCCGAGTCCACCCTTTCCGGCAAAGCGGACTATCTGCTGTACACCTCCGCGAGAGAGGCACTGTTCCGCCGGGGCGCCAGCTCCTCCCGTATCTCCCAGCTTAACATTATGGACATTCTCTATACCGCCTATGTCAACACCAACTATGAAACATTCCTGGGAAGATTCAACAAAACTTACATCACAAAAGAGCAGCAGCCGGAATAAAAAAAGCTCAGCTTTAGGCAATTTGCCAAAGAGGACTGTAGGAAAGCAGGGTTCTTAGGCAAATGTAACAACCGGTGAAACAAAGTTTCATAATAAAGGCAAATGATTGAAAATAAGTTACCATCCTGCTATAATAGCATCATCCACTTGATGGAGTACATATTCAACACAGTTTGTTGGAACGGAGGAAAAGTATGAAGAAAAAGTTAGTAGCAGTTTTAATGACAGCAGCTATGGTAACCTCTCTTGCAGCTTGTGGCAGCTCAGACGCTCCCGCCGCAGAGACTACAGCACCTGCTGAGACAAAGACAGAAGAAACAGCAGCCGCTGAAACAACAGCAACTGCTGAAGCAGAAGTTTCCGATGCAGAAGATACCATCACCATTATGGTACCGCCTATCACCGGAACTTATGTTGAGAAGTTAGATACATGGGTTAAAGAGTATCAGGAAACCCATCCCAACATTCAGGTAGAAGTTATTGCAACTTCCTGGGATGAGCACACTTCCAAAGCAACCACCATGGCACTTGCAGGTGAGGCACCTGATATTATCGAAGTAGACTACAGCGACATCGGAAGTTACGCAGAGATGGGCGTTGGCGTAAACCTGGCAGATTACCTTGACAGTTCTGTACTGGCAGACTTCGACCAGAACGCATTAGACTACATGACACTGGATGGTTCCGTTTACGGTTTACCTCTTTACATTTCCATTCAGGCACTGGGTGGTAACAAAGAAATGTTAGAGGCTGCCGGAGCTGATGTAGAGAAGATTCAGACAGAAGGCTGGACTTTCGATGAGTTCCTTGACATTATCAAAAACGGTACCACCGATGATTGTTTCGGATTCGTATTCGCAAACTCCGGTGTTACAACCAAAGACTTTGTAAGTATCTTCGGTGTATCCGCAGGAATTACCTCTGATTTCACCAGTGATTTAAAATATGCTTACACATCTGACAACATGCTGACTCTTCTGCAGGCAGTTGAGACCATGATCCAGTCTGGTTATATGCCGGATTACTCCGTTGAGGCTGGTCAGAGACTGGTAATGCTGGAAACCGGTCAGGCAATGGTAACTGGTAAAGCAATGCCCCTGTTCGAGTCCAATGTTAAGAAAAACATTGCAGGCATGGAAGATGGCAGCGCAGCAGAAGGCACCATCGAGATGGAATATGTATTCCTGCCTGTTCCTACCATGGACAACGTAACCGAGTCCTGCTACGGCAGCACCGGTGGTCTGATTGCACTGAGAAACAACAATACCACAGACGAGCATCTGAAGAACGTATGTGAATTCATGGCTTTCCTGTGTAACGGTGACAGAGCAGCATCCGTTGATAACGAGCTGTACTTATCCAGTGTATGTGCAAGTGGTAGAGAGGCACAGGCATCCTATGAGTTAGACCAGTCTGAGGCAAATGCAAAAGCATCCGAGCGTGAAATCGGTCTGGTAGTTGCACCTCCTTCAGGTATTACTGCAGAGATGTCCTCCAATGCAACAACCATCATGAACGAAGTTGTTGTACCGAAATTCCAGTCCTTACTTGCTGGTGAGACTACTGCCCAGGAAGTATACGATGCAATCTGCACCGAGGCAAAGAACCTCTTTGGTGAAGAAAACTGTGCATCCGGTTGGATTAACTAGTTACAATAAATTTTAGACAAAAAGCTCTGCTCTGGTAAGAGCAGGGCTTTTTTACACAAAAAAAGGAGCTGAGAACGTGAAAACAAACAGTAGAAAACACAAAGTTAAACGGGCAGATAATATTAGCGGCTGGATATTTATTGCGGTAGCAATGATTATCTTTGTTATGTTTACCTTATATCCGGTAATCTCCGCTGTGATTACCAGCTTGCAGAAATACAAACCTTTTGGGTCAGAATGGGTGGGAATGAAGAACTATGTAGATGCCCTGCAGAGTTCCCTGTTCTGGAAATCAATCAAAAATACGGTTATTTACACCGTGATTGTAGTACCGTTTTCTCTGTTGATTTCATTTGTCATCTCCCTGATGATTCTGCCCTTTTCCAAGAAATTACAGTCTGTTTTCAAAGCACTGTACTATCTGCCGGGCATTGCATCCGGTGTGGCAATCGCCGTTGTATGGCTGTGGTTATATGATTCCTCCCCGTCCGGAATCTTCAACAGAATTTTAGGCATCTTTGGTATCGCATCCCAGAACTGGCTCAGTTCCAGCAAAACCGCAATGCTTTCCCTGATTTTGATGGCGCTGTTATCCAGCCACGGAAGTAACATCATTATTTATATGGCGGCACTCCACGGCATTGACAACACCTACTATGAGGCGGCAGAAATCGACGGCGCTACCTTTTTACAGAAAGTAAGATATGTGGTATTCCCGTTATGTAAACCTACCACACTGTTCCTGCTGGTAACCGGAATCATCGGTTCTTTCCAGGTATTCATGAACGCTTACATGATGACTGGCGGCGGCCCCGACAATAACACCACCATGATTGGTCTGTTAATCTTCAACAACGCGTTTACCTACGGTAAGTATGGACTTGCCTGCGCACAGGCAATCATTCTGGCACTGGTCATTGGTCTGTTGACTATGCTCCAGTTTAAGTTCATGGGCGATGACATCGAATATTAGGAAAGGACAAACATTATGGCATCAGGATTATATTCCAAACACTTAAAAAATAAAAAGAAGTTATACATAAGAAACTCCATTCTGGTTGCAGTGCTGATTATTTTTGCAATTATCTCCCTGTTCCCGATTGTATACATGATTGCGTGGTCTTTTGGACCGGCGATTGAGGCGGCATCCACCTCCTACTCCATTTTCCCGAAAAGCTGGTCCCTGGACTCCTACAAGGCGTTCCTCAACTTTAACCAGTATTCCCTGCGGTGGCTGTGGAACAGCGTGGTAGTGGCAGTAGCCGTTGCTTTAGGCAACGTTATCTTCGCGGGCATGGCAGGATACGCTTTTGCCAAAATTGATTTCAAGGGACGCAAATTTTTATTCTATCTGGTTTTGATGGCAATGATGATTCCTTACCAGGTTGTCCAGGTTCCCCTGTATATCCTGCTGGTAAGTAAATTTCAGTTGACCAACAGCTATATCTCCCTGATTCTGCCCGGAGTCTGCACCTCCTACAACATTTTCCTTGCAAAGCAGTTCTTTGCAAGCATCCCCACCGCGTTAATCGAGAGTGCAAAGCTGGAAGGCTGTAACCAGTTTAAAATTTACCGCTTAATCGTCCTTCCTTTGTCCAAAACCATTTTGGCAGTTATGGCAATCAACACCTTCCTTGGCAGCTGGAACAACTTCTTCTGGCCGTTCCTGGTAACATCCAAGGACAAGATGTTCACCATCCAGGTTGGTTTAAAGACCTTTAAATTCGCAAACGGAACACTGCTCTCCCCTATGATGGCAGGTGCATGTATCTCCGCGGTGCCCATGTTTATCCTGTTCTTCTCATTGCAGAAGTACTTCCTTGAGGGTGTAACCGTAGGAGCAGTCAAAGGCTAAGGGCAATAAAAATAGGAGAATATGAAAAAATGGAACTGAGTAAAATCGCAACTGAAAAGAGAAATGAAAATACGTTGCATATCGATGAGTTATCCACACGGGACATGGTGAAACTTATCAACGATGAGGATAAAAAAGTAGCAGAGGCTGTGGAAAAAGAGCTGGATCATATTGCGGCAGCCATTGATTTGATTGCGGACAAACTTTCCAAAGGAGGACGGCTGATTTACACCGGCTGCGGTACCTCCGGCAGACTGGGGATTCTGGACGCCGTAGAGTGCCCGCCCACCTACTCCACTGACCCGGAAACCGTCATGGGCATCATCGCAGGCGGATATCCTGCCATCTTTAAAGCAGTGGAAGGCGCAGAGGATGATGCCAGCCTGGGAGAGGAGGACTTGAAAAAGGTTTCCTTCTCGGAAAAAGATGTGCTGGTAGGACTTGCCGCATCCGGCAGAACTCCTTATGTCATCGGTGCCATGAAATATGCCAAATCCCTGGGAGCCTCCGTGCTGAGTGTAACCTGCTGCAAAGGCTCGGAAATCGACCAGTTGGCAGATATCGGCATCGCACCCATGCCCGGGTCCGAAGTTATCACCGGCTCCACCCGGATGAAGAGTGGAACCGCAGAAAAAATGGTTCTCAACATGCTTTCCACTGGCTCCATGATTAAGCTGGGCAAGGTTTACGGCAACCTGATGGTGGATGTGAAACCTTCCAACTTAAAACTCATTGACCGCTGCGTGTCCATTGTCCAGAACGCCACAGGCGTTTCCAGGGATGAGGCAAAGGAAGTGTTAGACCAGTGTGATTACAGACCCAAGACTGCCATCGTGATGATTGAAAATCATGTGGATGAGCAGGCAGCAATCGCGGCATTACAGCAGGCTGGCGGACATGTGTCTGCGGCAATCGCAACTGCCAGAGCATAACAGAAAAGGCTGACGAGTCCTATGAGAAAAGATATTTTTGAAGTGCGTAACAAACAGACCAGAACCGTTATCGGTTTGATGTCTGGAACCTCTGCGGATGGAATTGACGCAGTATTGACAAAAATTACAGGAAGTGGACTTGATATTAAGGTGGAGGAACAGGATTTTCTGTTCCTCCCCTTTTCCAAAGAAGTCCAGGAACGGATTATTCTGGTGGCAAACGGAGCTTACGGCGGTGCGAAAGAACTCTGTGAGCTTGCCAATTATCTGGGAAAACAGTATGCTTATGCTTGTGAGAAACTGTGTGAAAAAGCGGGAATTTCCAAAGAAGAAGTGGATTTGGTAGGCAACCACGGACAGACCGTGTGGCACATGCCGGAGCAGGCGCAATATCTCCACGACATGGTGCGGGGAACCCTCCAGATTGGGGAGGATTCCTACATCGCCCAGGCGCTGGGATGCCCCGTGGTGGGGGATTTTCGCGTCCGGGATATGGCGGCAGGCGGCTTGGGCGCCCCCCTCGTTCCCTATGTGGAGTACCTTCTTTACCGGAAGGAAAACCAGACCATTGCCCTGCAGAACATCGGCGGAATCGGCAACGTGACCCTTCTTCCGAAAAACTGCACCTTAGACGAGGTGACCGCTTTCGATACCGGCCCCGGAAATATGCTCATTGATGCCTATGTTTCCCGGATGACGAAAGAGGAAAAAGCCTACGATGAGGGCGGAAAACTGGCAGCCCAGGGGAAAATCCACCAGGGCCTACTGGATTTCCTCATGAAGGATCCCTACCTCCAGCTCCCTCCCCCGAAAAATAGTGGCAGAGAGTATTACGGAAAAGCCTATCTGGAAAAAATCTGTGAGTTTGCTGCAGAACACCACATCGAGGATGTGGATTGTCTCCGAACCATTACCCGGTTTACCGCGGAAAGCATTGCTTATGGGTTACAGCATTTTACAAAGGAAAGCCCCGATCAGCTTATCGTGGGCGGCGGCGGCAGCCATAACCCGGTGATTTTGGCAGATTTGGCAGAGTGTCTGCCGTATTGTCAGATTCTCACCAACGAGGATATCGGTTTTTGCAGCGATTCCAAGGAGGCGGTGGCATTTGCCGTGCTTGCAAGCGAGGCAATTTCCGGAAACTGCAACAACGTTCCCTCTGTGACCGGGGCGGCGGTTCCGGTGATTATGGGAAAAATCACACAGTAAAAATGGCGGATTTACAGGACACAGGTGCGAGAGAAAGGCGCGGTGACGAACATGGTATTATACGGAATTGACCATATCAAGGAACAGGAAAAAGAACTGAGGGATGCACGGGTGGCACTCCTCACCAATATCACAGGCAGAAACAGCCAGTTGCAGTCGGACATTAAGATTTTGCAGGAAATGTGTCATCTCACGGCTCTGTTTGGACCGGAGCATGGCGTCCGGGGCAATATGGGAGCCGGCGAACTGGTGGAGCGCTACGAGGACCCGGAGACCGGAATTCCCGTTTACAGTCTCTACGGCTCCAACGGCAGACACTTTACCCAGGAAATGCTGGAGCAGTTTGACCTGCTGATTTATGACATTCAGGATGTGGGCGTGCGGTTTTTCACCTATCTTTCCACCCTGCGGAATGCCATGCTGGACTGCGCGGCGGCAGGAAAACCCCTGATGGTACTGGACAGACCAAACCCCTTGGGCGGCGAGATTGTAGAAGGAAATCTGTTACAGGATGATTTCCACAGCTTTGTGGGCTGCTGCAAATTCCCCTATCGTTACGGACTCACCGCGGGTGAGGCGGCGATGATGATAAATGAAGAAGAAAACATTGGCTGTGATTTGCGGGTTGTGAAGTGTACTGGATGGAAACGCTCCATGTTTTATCCCGAATGGGAAAAAATCTGGGTGGCTCCCAGTCCCGCACTGATGAACTTTGAATCCGTGCTCTGTTATCCCGGCATCTGCCTGTTAGAAGGAACGAATATGTCCGAGGGACGTGGCACGGCGGCGCCTTTCCGGGTAGTGGGTGCCGACTATATCGATGCGGAACAGTTGTCCGAGGCGTTAAACCAGGAGAAACTGCCCGGTGTCATCACCACTCCGGTGTGGTTTATTCCTTCCACTTCTAAATTCGCGGGAGTAAACTGTGCAGGCGTTGTGTTCCATGTGACCGACAGCAAGGTATTCCGCCCCGTGACCCTGGGCATCACATTGTTGGACACCGTGCGGAAACTTTACGGCGATAAATTCCAGATTCTTCCTCCCATTGCAGAGGGCAGAAAACCTATGCTGGCACTGCTGTCCGGCGGTGGAGAGTTACTGGGAGACTGGGACAAAGACAAACTTCTGGCATCCTACGAGGCAGACAGCGCCCAGTTTGCCCAGAAGAAACAGAAATACCATTTATATGAATAAAACAGGTACAGTGGGAAAGGCATGGTTAGTAACATGGAAATGGAACAGACAAAACAGATGGTGGGACAGCATTTCGTTGCGGGCTTTGCAGGGTTAAAGCTCAGTGAGGAATTTGTCCGGCTGATAAAAGAATATAAAATTGGCAATGTAATTTTGTTTCGCCAGAACGTGAAAAGCAAGGAGCAGCTCACCGCTTTGTGCGAGGAAATCCAGCAGCTTGTGAAACAGGAAACCGGGCATCCCGCCTTTATTACCATTGATCAGGAGGGCGGCGTGGTTACCAGACTTTCCGAGGAGTTCTGCAACACCCCGGAGGGCATGGCACTCTCTGCCACTGGAAAACTGGAGGACATCAAAACCTGCGCCAGAATCACGGCGAGACAGTTGAAAAGCTGTGGCGTGAACTTTAACCTGGCTCCGGTGTTAGACGTGAATAACAACCCCCAGAACCCGGTGATCGGAGTGAGAAGTTTCGGCGATACCCCCCAGAAGGTTGCGGAGTCAACCCAGGCAGTGATTGAGGGCTACCGGGAGGAAAACCTGATTTCTTGCGGCAAACACTTCCCCGGTCACGGCGATACCGCGGTGGACTCCCATCTGGGACTTCCTGTGGTGGACAAAACTCTGGAGGAACTGATGGAATTTGAACTGGTTCCCTTCCGTTCCGCCATCGACCACCAGATTCCTGCCATGATGTCCAGTCATATTCTTTTCCCCTCCATTGAGGAAAAGAAGGTGCCCTGCACCATGTCCCGCACCATCATTACGGACATTTTGAAGAAAAAACTGGGCTTTGAAGGATTGGTAGTCAGTGACTGCATGGAGATGAATGCCATCAAAACCTACTACGGTTCCGTACAGGGTGTACAGGGTGCCTTGGGCGCAGGGGTAGACCTGGTCTGCATCAGCCATTCCGCAGAGGTAGTGGAGCAGAGCGTACAGGCGGTTTACCAGGCATTGGAGGACGGTACTCTTTCTATAGAAGAAATGGAGCAGTCCACCGCAAAAATTCTTGCTTACAAGGAAAAATATGAGATTGGCGGCGGATGCCAGCTTTATGATGACCGTGAGGATAAGAAAATCGAGCGGGAAATCCGCAGAAGAACCATTGCCCACGTCTGCGGAAAAGATCCGGTGATTGGCAGCCATCCTGTCTTTATCGGGTGCGACAATTTCTGTGTGACCCAGGCAAGCAACCCGGAGGAGGATCGTTCCTTTGCCAAGTTTATGCCAGCGCAGATGGGCGGCACGGGAATTGTCACCGGCATCGACCCCACGGAGGAGGAAATCCAGGCAGCACTCCGACAGATTCCCCAGAACTGCGACAGCATTGTGCTGTGTACCTATAACATGCACTTAAAACTGGGACAGCAGAAACTGTTGAACGCCCTGACAGCTCGCGCCCTGCCCATGACCGTAGTGGCAATGCGAAACCCCTACGATTTGAAGGGACTCCCTGCAGGGGGTACCGGCATTGAGGCATGGGACTACTCCATGGAAACCCTGGAACTTCTCGTGGAACTGTTCCAGAAGAAATGGAACCCCACAGGAGTATTACCCATTGAGTTGTAAAAAAATACAGCCTTGTCTCCCTTGAAGGAGCGGGCTGTATTTTTATTTGATAGGAAATTTCTATCAAATAAAAATATTCTCTTGGTTATTTAAAAAAGAGAAAAATAGAATAACGACAGAACGCACATTCTGTGTTAGAATATGCCCAGAAATTGTATTACCGAAAATTGAAAATAATTCAAAAAGTGGGAATAGGATATGACGATGCTTTTGATCAGTATGTCCGAACGGGCGGTATGCCCGGAGCCTATGTATATAAGATGGAAGAGCGGCAGTATGATTATATCCGAATTTATGATGGATAACATCGGCAACTTACTCTCCCCTAATAATATCAGTGAAACCTTAAAGAATGACGAAAGCGAAATAACAAGAAAGACGGTATCGAAGTATATTGACTATCTGGAGAATGCTTTTCTGTTCTATGAGGCAAAACGATATGATTTAAAGGAAAGAGAATATTCGCCGTTGCTTGCAATAAGGGATGCATATCCAAAGATGATAATTGCCAGGACACATCATGAAACCTATGATTATCAAGGTGTGCAAGTTGTTGATATTTGCAGGTGGTTACGACAGATTCCGTAATATGGATTCCTGTGGAAAAACGAACCGGACATATTCTTTTTGCGCTTTTTTGACTCCTGCTGTATAATTTAATGCATACGGAAACGTATGGTACGAAAGTAACTGTGAAAGTACACAACAGTTATGCGAGACAAAGGATAGGGATACGGAAAGAAAACAGGAGGATTTGTATGCCGGCAGAAGAACAGCTTCAGAGACAGCAACAATCAATGACTTTTGAAACACAACAAGGGGAACCGGTATTTGCACAGGAGGAACCGCAACAGGTGCAGGAGCAGCTACAGGAACACCGGGAACAGCTTCCGGAACAATTTGAGCAGCCGCAGATTCAGGGAATCGCACCGGCTCCGGAACTGGTGCAGCCGGTACAGCAGCGACAATTGAATCGCAAGGAACGCCGGAACCTGGAGCGGCAGCAGCGCAGGCAGCGGCGTGAAGAGGAACATGCCCGCCGGCAACAGGAGGAAGCCCGTGAGAAGGCAGCCCGGCAGAAAAGAAAGAAAATGGCTGCTGCAAAACTGCAGATGGACAAGCTGGAAAAAAAGATGCGGAAATCCCACATTCCGGGAGATCCTGCGACAGATTATGAGGCAGCCAGACCGAAAGATAGTTATGTTGCCAAATCTGCGGATTTAGAGCGGCTTATTCTGAATAATGTCACAGATGAGGAGAGATGCCGGGAACTGCTTGGAAGTCTCCGGGAGTATGAGCAGGAGGCGGCGAAGTATGACCAGAAGCGCCATGACATGGAATTCCGTCAGAAGTGTATTCCCCTGTATGCAGAGAAAGTGGAGAAGGATGGACTGACGGAATCTATGGGGCAGCAACTGGCAAAGGAACGGGTTGACTTTTTCCTTACCGGTTCCGGATATCAGGCAGACCAGCTTTACCATACATACGAGGATAAGATTTTGCAGGGGCTAAGTCTGCAGCAGCAACAGCAGGCAAAACAAGAGGTCGAGACCGGCAAAGAGCAATACAAACAGGAACTTACCAACCGTATGGAACAGGGAAACATCACTCAGGAAGAAGCCCGGAAACAGCGGGCGGAGGAGATCATACGCCGTCGTCGCCCCCTGACTTTGCAGATGCTGGAAGAAAACCGGGCGAAACTCCATCCACAATCGGATATTGTAAGGCATTTTGAGACGAACGGATTCTGTAACATAAAATATATCAATACATGGATTCAGAAGAAATATCCGGGGGAACCGAAGGTAGAGTGGGAGGATATGGATAAGCTGGTGACTCCCTATCTGAAGGAAGCGATGACAAACCTCAGCTATCAGATGCGGGTTCCCAATTGTAGGATTATGGATTTGATTCTGGATTCCGGCCGGTTTAAAACCCAGCTGGAAACCGGAAGCAGTGGCGGTACGGTGACAGAGCAGAGGGCGGAAGTGACCGGTATATTTTTTGGCGAAGAGATCATAAAGGAAAAAACGGAAGAAGAGAAAAAAAAGAAAGAAGAGGAAAAACGTTCCTTCATGTTCGGAGTTGACAGGACAGTGGGGATGCCTGCAGAGCAATACGAAATCTATGGATATGGTTCCCATGGGGATCTGGTAAAGGAGAGTAAGTCAGAAAGCAATGTAGGACAGGGTGTGGGACAATATGGTCAGATTGTGGTGAAATTGAAAAAGGATGCCTTGAAAGGGCGTGTGACCATGACCCTGGGAGACAGTCTGGACAGCTACCAGATAGTCCGTCCGACTTTTGTCAATCAACCGGATTTTCTGGCGGTGAGTGCTCGTGCGCGATATGACTTGGGGATTGATGCCTATCTGCATAATAAGAAGGTGGAAAACGGAGAAGATGACCCGGTGGATTTGGAACGTGCGCTGAACAAAGCCGGGATGGGTTATCTGGAATTACAGTATCATGGTGGGTTGCGAGTAGAGGATATTGAATCGGTAACATTACTGGCAGATTATCAAAGCAAAGAACCGGGTTTCCAGCCGGAGACGGAAATGCCTCCTGAACTGGTGGCGCGGCTGAAAACACTGGGAATTCGAGCAACAATAGTAAGGGATGGTGCAGAACATGAATTATAAAATTGTCTGTCAACGTGGTGACACATGCTTTCTTGTAAAAAGAGAAGAGGATTATTGTCTGGTGGACTTGCTGAACGGAACCTTCCGGGTGCATGAGAATCCCCTGGTTTTCCTGAAACATGGATTTTTTGAAGATGTGGAGCAGGTGGCTCCGAATGTAACAGAAGCTGTTGAGAAAATACTCAGCAACCCGGATAACCAGGCGCGTTTATAACGGAGGAAACTTATATGGCAGAGTATTATCTTTTGAAACGGGAAAGTCTGCCGGGCTTTTTAACTTTTCTCACACCGGAGCAGCAGCAGCGTGCGATGACAGGAGAACTTCTGGTAGCAGGAGCTGTAGAAGATGCTATCGCTGTGGGCGCAGCAGGACTTTTAAAGAAAGAGGAAGAAATGTGGCTGGAGAGCGTGGCAGTTTCCCCGGATTATCAGCACCGCGGAATTGCCAGCGGATTGCTGCAGTATCTATGTGAAGTACTCCCCCTGCTGGATTGTGATCGTCTGGTTACAGAGCTTGCCCCGGGACTTGGAGAGGAGAGTCCGGCTGGACGACTGCTCCGCAGGGGAGGCTGGCAGTGTGAGCAGGGACTTGAAATTGCATCCTGCCCCGTTTCCGCTTTAATGAGTTCCCACTTAATGAGCCCTCTGCTGGGACGCAGAGCATCCGGAATTCTTCCCCTGAATGAGATTCCGTCAGCAAGCTTGTGGAAGTTTCAGAAAAAGCTCCAGTCGAAGGGAATTGTGGACTTGTCCAGAGACTGGGAAAGCTTTGATCCGAACCTATCCTTTTGCGGACTGAATGGAGAACAGGAGATTATCTGCTGTCTGTGTACCCTGCGGCAGGTGCAGGATATCAGCATCGAATGGATTTATGCTACAAAAGCCGGAACCAAGCAGCTGGCACTCACCATTGCCGCTGCCTTAAGTGCAGCAAAAAACCAGCTTTCACCAGATGCCCGGATTTCAGCGGTTATGCTGAATTCCAAGGGAACGGATCTTTTGAACCATCTTGCAGGAGATGCAGTGACCTATTCCTATGCCACGCATTGGAGCAAGGATTTGTTGGCGGATTTATAAAATTTCAAAAACCGACTCATCTTCGTTACAATTCTAATGAGTTCACGTTTAGCAGGAAATCGTATATGTTCACCATTAAAATACCATCGTCATTATAAAACGGTTTTGGTGTATTTGAGGTAATTACAATTTTTTTAAAGGAATCATTAATCTTTAGAAAGGGTCGAAGTTCTTGGTTTATTTTTTCTTTTGTTTCCAATACATAGGCTGATTGAATATAATACTTTTTAGAGCCTTTATTACAGATGAAATCAACTTCTAATTGCTTCTTGACTGGCTTTCCGGTTTTGTCTTTTTCGACAATGCTCAGATTACCGATATCTACGCGAAAACCACGCATTCTTAATTCGTTGTAAATTACATTTTCCATGGAAGGAGTCATTTCCAACTGCCTGTAATTGATTCTGGAGTTTCTGAGTCCCATATCCATAAAATAATATTTTGATGGTGTGCCAATATAGGATTTTCCCTTAATGTCATACCTGTTTGCTTCTTCAATCAGAAAAGCATCTTCCAGATACTCCATATATTTTGTAATAGTAGTCGCTGTAATCTTTGACTTACTTACACTTTTAAATGTATTTTGCAGTTTATTTGGATTGGTCAGAGAACCGATTGCAGACGACAGCACATCCAACAATGCTTCCATTTCTCCAACGTTTCTAATCTTGTTTCGCTTTACAATATCACTGATATACGTTTCCTTAAACAGGTTATCCAAAAGGGCCATCTTCTGATCTTCTGTTTCCGCTAATACGACAAGTGGAATACCACCATAAGTAATATATTCATTCCATCCATCATATTTATTTCCATCATAGGCAGACATAAATTCAGAAAAACTTAAAGGATACATATGAATTTCATCGCCCCTGCCGCCAAATTCCGTTGCGATATCTCTTGATAAAACTTTGCATTTCTTCCTGTAACAAAAACATCGCAGTTTTTTTATCAGCTAATCCATTAAGTACACTTACAAATTCATCCAACAGCGGTACTTCATCTAACAGGAAATAGTATTTTTCGTTATCCTTGAGTTGCTCTTTTGCCCAAGGATAAAATATTTTTGGATTGCGATACTCAATGTTATCAAATAAATCAAATGACATTTCTATGATATGTTTTTCATCCACACCATTTTCAAGCAGATGATTTTTGAACAGAGTTCTCAGCAAATAAGATTTTCCACATCTCCTAATTCCGGTTACAATTTTAATTAAACCATTATCTATACGTTTAATCAGTTGTTCTAAATAGTAATCTCTTTTAATTTCTTTTTCCATGTTAATCCTCATTTCTGCGCACGCCTTTTGCGCATAACGAGTTTGTGTCAAGTGTGCGCAGACGCAAATCTCGCGTGTGAAAAATTTATTTTTCACACTAATCCTCATTCTGGACATTTTATAGCTAAGAGACGATAGATACTACTAGAAGATATTTCGGTTAATATTAATCAAAATATCTTTTAAAAATCTCGAATAAGGATTGAAAACAATGTAAAATATTTCTGAACCAAAGAGAGAAAAGCTGTGTTAATCTATAAGTAGAATAGTATGATAAATCGCACAAGGATGAGGATGAAAATGCAATACCGAAAAATCATAGAAGGGAAATTCATCGACCGCCCCAACCGTTTTATTGCCCATGTGGAAATAAAAGGCGTCAGGGAAACGGTGCATGTGAAAAATACAGGACGATGCCGGGAACTGCTCCTTCCCGGAGCACCGGTACGCCTGGAGGTGTCGGACAATCCCAAGAGAAAGACCGCATACGACCTGGTTATGGTCTATAAGGAAGACCTGGGCTGGGTCAACATGGACAGCCAGGCGCCGAACAAAGTGGTGCAGGAGTGGCTGGAAACCCAAGGCTATGACGAAGTGAAACCGGAATATACCTACGGGGATTCCCGTATTGATTTCTATATGCGAAAGGGAGAGCAGGAATACCTGATGGAAGTGAAAGGGTGTACTCTGGAAGTGGATGGTATTGGCTATTTCCCGGATGCACCCACGACGCGGGGCGTAAAACATTTGCGGGAACTGGCAAAAGCCAGTTCCCTGGGATACCGATGTTTCATCGCTTTTGTTATTCAGATGGAAGGAATCACGGAGGTACGCCCCAATGTGACGACACAGCCGGAATTTGGCAAGGCTCTGGAAGAAGCAAAAGCAGCAGGTGTGAGCGTGCTGTTTTTGCCTTGCAAGGTGGGAACGGACTCGTTACGGATAGAAAATTGCTAGTTGCGGGAACAGAAGCACGCGACTGACGATAATCACGCTCCGCTGATATATCTTTCGGTTGTTTTATTACCAGATTCCCATCACATGCTGCATCAACAGACTCACTACGGTGATACCCGCCCAGCAGCAGGCGCCAAGGATAATCGGTTTTCCACTGGATTTCACCAATTTAATGACATTACAGTTTAAACCGATGGCAGCCATTGCCATGATGATAAAGAATTTGGATAATTCCTTTAAAGGAGCGAAAATACCTGCATCTACCCCCAGGTGAATGCAGATCGTAGTGATGAAGGCTGCAATGATAAAATACAGGATAAACATGGGGAAAGCCCGTTTTATGCTGAATTTGCTGGACTGTGCACCGTCCTTTGCGGCCTGTCTGGCGTGAACCCAGGATAAAACCAGCGTAATGGGGATGATTGCCAGCGTACGGGTCAGCTTTACTGTCACAGCAGTGTTTAAGGTTTCACTCCCCAGATTCCACATGCTGTCCCAGGTGGAGGCAGCAGCAGTGACAGAAGAAGTATCATTGATGGCAGTCCCTGCGAAGATACCAAACGCCTCACCGCTTGTGGTGTCAAATCCGATAGCTTTTCCCAGAATAGGAAAAAAGATAGCCGCCAGAACATTGAAGAAAAAGATGACGGAGATGGCCTGTGCCACTTCTGTATCATCGGCATCAATGACCGGTGCGGTGGCAGCAATGGCAGAACCTCCGCAGATGGAGGATCCCACACCTACCAGAGTTGCCGTGTTGCCGGGAATATGCATCACCTTATGGAGTGCCCAGGCAATCACCAGGGAAGTGGTGATGGTGCTGACAATAATAGGAAGGGACAGCTTTCCCGTCTGCAGGATGACGCCCAGATTCATACCAAAACCAAGAAGAACCACGGCTGTCTGGAGAACAATTTTGGATGTCCATTTGATTCCTGCTTCGGATTTTCCCTTGTTATTCCATGCTAAAGTAATCAGCATACCGGCTAAAATAGCGATAACAGCTCCACCGATAATGGGAAACTTTTTCCCCAGGAGCCAGGAGGGAACGGCGATGGCGAAACACACGCCAATTCCCGGGAGATTTTTTCTCAAAAAATTCATGTCTTTTACCTTTCTATCTTTTGTTGTCTATCATAATATAAGGTACTTATTATGAAATTGCAAATATTTCCCAGTCATGTGTTGCTGGGAGAAGACAAATAGTGTTGCTGACAGGTGAGAAACGGGACAAGCAACCACCTTTGCGGCACAGCATCAGGAACCGGCACTTGTTCAGGAAGTGCCGCAGCAGATTCAGCAACAGCATCAGGAACAGCTTAACCGGAAGGGACGCTGGAAGCTGGTCAGATTGAGGGAGATTCTTCCATTAACTTCTGAGATTCTCTTTGTAAAGATTGGAAGAAAATTGTATAATGAATACAGAAATTGTCCGATTTATTAAGGGAGGTTACAAATGAATATGGGAAGTAAGAAAGAAAAACTGATACAATCGGTAGCTGCCATGGAGGAGGCAGACTACAGTAAAGAGCCAAAATTAGGGAATATTTATCGCAGGCTCCTCCGCAACCGGGAAGAGTTTTCCACGGTCTTGAACCGGAACATGGATGCGGTTATGAAGATTAGCTCGCTGGATTTGGCACTGGAGCAGTACATCGAGAATCTGTCCCAGTTATCCACCAATATGTCATCTTCCTCTGAAACTATCCACCAGACCGCGGTGGAAACCACCAAAGCCACCAGCCAGATAGCGGAGCGCTACGAGGAACTGACCAATACCATTATCGAACTTTCCGAGGAAAGCACCGATATTTATTCCAAAATTGACGGGGGACAGAAGGAACTCACCTCCATCAAGGAACTGTCCGAGAACACCATCGTCATGTCCCAGAATATGCAGAAGGATATGGACGAGTTATCCAACGTAATTACCCACATCAATGAAGTCATCAGCGGAATTAACTCTATTTCCAGACGGACCAACATGCTGGCACTCAACGCCTCCATTGAGGCGGCGCGGGCAGGTGAAGCAGGAAAAGGCTTTGCAGTTGTGGCGGAGGAAATCCGAAAACTGGCAGAGCAGACCCAGCAACTCACCGGCAACATGGGTGAATTTGTGGAAAGAATCCGCAATGCCTCGGAGAAAAGCACCGACAGCACGAGAAGTACCATTGAAGCGCTGGGCTCCATGAAGGATAAGATTGAAAATGTCTGGCAGATTAACGAGGATAACCAGCAGAATGTGCTGAAAATCAACGACTCCATCACTCTGCTGGCAGATACCAGCGAGCAGATCAGCGATACCATGACGGAGATGGAAAACGCCGCCGGTGACATTCAGAACCAGTGCGAGAAGATGAAAGAGAATGCGGCGGGGATGAACAGCGTCATTGCAACCCTCCAGGATGTGTCCAGTCCGATGGCGGAGATTGAGGCAAAGCTGGATGATTCCAACAGAACCATGGGAGCCATGACCCAGGATGCTTTTATGTCCTTGAAAAAACAGGAATATCTGGGTTACATTGAAAATGCCATTACTGCCCATGAAAAATGGCTGGAGAATCTGAAACAGATGGTGGAATCGCGCAGTATCACCCCGCTGCAGCTGGATGCCTCCAAGTGCGGATTCGGACATTTCTACTATGCAATGCCTCCTTACATCCCGGAGATAGCAGAGCTGTGGAAAGGCTTAGAGGAAAAACACAAAAACTTCCATGCCTGTGGAGCACAGGTGCGGGAAGCATTGCTGGAGCAGGACTACGAAACCGCAGAGAAGGTCTGTGCAGAGGCAGAAGAATACTCCAAAGAGCTGCTTGCCGACTTAACACAAATGAAAAAAGTAATTGCCTAGAGCGAACAATCATAGGTTTACATAAAATGTATTAACAGCATATAAAAGATGGTGCCTCCCGCAATGGAGAGCAGCATCTGTCGTTTCCACACATGGAGCGCACCGGTTACAAGAATTGCAAGTAATTCGGGCGCTCCATGATTTCCCTGTAGAAATTCCACATTTTTCAGACAGTAAATAACCAGCATACCGAACACCGCTGAGGGCAGAAATTTGCCAAGATACAGGATAAAAGCCGGCGTTTTCTTCTTTTCGCTGAAAACCATAAACGGGATAAAACAGGTTGCCATGGTGCCGAGGATGCATAGCCCGATGGTGATAATCTGTTGAGTCAGTGACATTTATTTTTCCTCCGGACAGGACTTCTCCAAGGGTTTTTTCAAGAGAGCAGGCAGTGCAATAATGGCAATCATGGTGGGAATCATAAAAGAGTCTGCGCCAAAGACAAACAGGCACATCCCGAAAATCAGATAAAATTTTTTCCAGCCAAGACCTTTGAATTTTTCCAGCATGGAAAGTCCGTAAAACAGATGGCGTGCCTGGATTAAAACCGCCATGATGAAGGTCTGTACCGGAGCGAAAGGGCCTAACAGCATTTCCACAGCCACAAATTCCAGGGAGCCACCGTAAATCAGCAGGCTCATGCACATGGGATAGATAAAAGAAAATCCGGCGGTGCTCATATAGATTCCGTAAGCCATACCCAGGAAACAAAACCCTGCGAGAATGGGAATGGCGTGGGGAAAGGCGGCTTTCAATGCTTTGCGTCTCATAGGTAAAATCTCCTGTTTTACTGCTTCCTGAACAGTAACGTTAAATCTTCTACAGAGTGTGAACGGATGGAAAAACAAGGTATCGGGATAGGAAAGGAGCGCATAGGTGATAGACTATCGAATGCTGATTACTTATATTATCCTGGTGTATATGTTCATAACAAAACCTTCAGACCTGACCTATAAGTACTTATAGATACCTTAACTTATAGGTCATTTTTTGCAAAATCCATGCATTTTCAACCTACCAAAATCCATAAATATACCTTTTTATAGGTCAAATTTTCGATGAAAAGTCAAAAATGAGTGAAAATGAACCTATAAGGTATATTGCTGAGTAAAGCTTATAGGTTGCCTGCCACTTTCCGGCATCATTTAGAACCTATAAAAATAGCAGTGAAATCACCTTTATAGGTCACCTTTTATAGTTCTCTGCACACCGTATGGACTCGGATTGCCTCAATATACCTTTGAAAATCGATGCGTGCAGAAACTGGTACTTCCATTATACGAATTTATTTCTACTGGAAATGCTACGAGTCCGCTTACAAAACGAATTGAGGCAGCGGAGCAGTAAAATAATCACATCCGAATTGCCAGATACAAGAGAACGGCATCCTCAAATTTCCGCGGGTTAAAACCGGTTCTGGTGTGAATACTGTTTAACTTATATTGCAGCGTATTTTTATGAATGTACATGCGCTCGCTAGTTCTGGCGAGCGACATGTCTTCATCAAAGTAAACCCGCAACAATTCTAAATCCTTCTCATCCAAAGCAGAAATCATTTTCCGCTGGTATTCCTCTTTTGCTTTATCGTCAATGGCAGACAGAACAATTTCCAGTGTCAGATCATCAAAAATCGCATAATTTTTTTCAACATCCATAAGACTGCGCATTGCAATCAGAGAAGTTTCAAAAGAGAGCTGCAAATCTGACAGATGTGTCATTTTTCCGATTGCGATATTAAGCAAATCTCGCTGATTCCGTGCAAAGGACTCCAAAGTCTTTCTGTTTTTTTCAAAAGTCTCCTTTTCCATAATTGCCACATACTGATTCGGATACTGAAAGGCGTAGAGGGACAGGTCCATTTTCTTGAAGAAAGGAAACACTATCTGATCCAGCATGGAAATGTTGGTGAGATTGTACCGGGGGTTAATCTGTAACAGTAAAATTCGCTTGTTGGTGGACAGGGAAACCTTGAACTCCTCCAACAGATGATTTCGGTAGTCCAGATTGGAGGTATCGTTACGTATCAGGGCATCGATAAGATAGTGCCGTTGCTCCGCCTGATTTTTGCTCAAAGCACCCAGTTCCCGTTCTCGAATCAGAAGTTTCGTGATACGCTCTGCCAGATGGGCGTACTTGCGGACTTCGTCCGGCGCCCCGGTGATACCGATGACTGCCAGCAGCGCGTAATTATGATAAATCGGAAGGTTGATACCCTTGTGGGTACCCAGGTAATCGTTGTCTGTGTCCACCTCAATGGGCGTGCCAGTGCGCGCCACCTTCTGTCCAATCTCATGGAAGGTGCCAATACGCTTTTCATCTGTACTGGCAAAAATCGTGCCGGAGGCATCAATAAAGTTTACATCCTGTCCGCATACATCCTTTACGGTCTGTACAATCTGCGTTGCCAGGTCTTTTCCGATTGTGGTAACCATCCCATTTTCTCCCGTTTCTTCCTATTATTTATAGCTTGTTCAGAACCTTCTTCGTTATTCTGCCTGCATGCAGACATGCGCAGAAAACAAATTTGCATGGCTCTGAATAGTTACACTTTATCCTATCACATCATGTCACGCATAACAATAATTGGCCGAAAAAACAAAAATACTATGTCATGCAGAATATATCATTCCTATTTTCATCTTGCTACAATAAAGACACTTCAAGAAAAGAACATTGGACGGAAACAAGTTGACAATAGATGAAATGGAAAGGGTTCAGCAGATGAAAGTAGTTGTCGCAATCGACTCACTAAAAGGTAGTTTGCCATCCATCAAAGCTGGTCGGGCCATTGCTGAGGGGATAAAAAAGGCAGACGAAACCGCACAGGTTGAGGTCAGACCTCTGGCAGACGGAGGTGAGGGAACAGTAGACGCACTCACCTACGGAATGGGCGGAACCATCAGACGGATGAAAGCCGTGGGACCCGCAGGAAATGTGGCGGATTGCTACTATGGCGTAATTGAAAATAAAAAAATGGCAATCATTGAGATTTCCAGCGCCGCCGGAATCACACTGGTGAACGGCAAGGAGCGAAATCCTCTCTACACCACAACCTACGGTGTGGGAGAAATGATTAAGGATGCCATTCAGATTGGGTGCAGGCATTTCGTCATCGGATTAGGCGGGAGCGCCACCAACGATGGCGGTGTGGGAATGTTGCAGGCGCTGGGATTTGATTTTAAGGACGAAAACGGGAAACCCATTCCCAAAGGCGCAGACGGGCTGGCAAAGTTAGAAACGGTCAGCTGTGATAACGTGATTCCTGAATTAAAGGAATGTCACTTCCGGGTTGCCTGCGATGTGGAAAATCCCCTTTGTGGAGACAACGGATGCAGCGCAATCTACGGTCCCCAGAAAGGTGCCACCAAGGAAATGATTACTGAGATGGACGAGTGGCTGGGGGCGTATGCAGAGAAGGTGAAAGCTGTCATCCCTGACGCAAACCCCACATTCCCCGGAGCCGGAGCCGCCGGTGGTCTTGGCTTTGCCTTCCAGTCCTTTACCGATGCGGTGCTAGAATCGGGAATCAGCATTGTACTCGACGAAACCGCCATGGAAGACTACATAAAAGATGCCGACCTGGTGATTACCGGAGAGGGACGGCTGGACGGACAGACCGCCATGGGGAAAGCCCCCATGGGAGTTGCCCACCTGGCGAAGAGGTACAACATTCCGGTAGTTGCACTGGCGGGAATGGTTACTAAAGATGCAACCGCATGTAATCGGGATGGAATTGATGCTTACTTCTCAATTCTACAAAATGTATGCACCTTAGAGGAGGCAATGGATTCCACAACCGCTTATGAAAATTTGAAACGCACCGCGGAACAGGTATTCCGATTGTGGCTTACAAAAGAGAGGAGCGCAGAATGAAAACAAAATTAGCTCGTATCAAACGATACATTCCCTTATATCTCATGTTTCTACCGGGAGCCATTTATTTACTGATCAACAACTATATCCCCATGGCAGGCATCGTTGTAGCTTTCAAAAAATACAACGTAAGATTGGGAATCTGGGGCAGTGAATGGTTCGGGCTGAACAACTTCAAGTTCCTGTTTGCAACCAAGGATGCCTGGGTTATCACAAGAAACACGATTCTATATAACCTGGCATTCATCATCATTAACATGGTCATCGGCATCATGTTCGCCATCTTCATCAGCGATGTGGTGAACAAAAGAGCTCAGAAGATTTACCAAAGTGCCATTCTTTTCCCTTACCTGATGTCAGCCGTTATCATCGGTTACATCGTATTCGCTTTCTTAAGTCAGAGTACCGGTATCGTGAATAACTCCATTTTAGAGGCACTGGGAAAAGATCCCATCAACTGGTACTCAGAATCCAAGTATTGGCCCTTTATTTTAATCTTCGTCAATACCTGGAAGGGTATCGGATATGGATGTCTGATTTACATATCTACCATTAACGGTATCGACCCGACCCTGTTCGAGGCAGCAATGCTGGATGGAGCAACCAAATGGCAGCAGATTAAGAACATCACACTTCCTTCCCTGGTGCCCACCATCATCACCCTGACCTTACTGAACGTTGGTAAGATTTTTTACTCCGATTTTGGACTGTTTTATCAGGTTCCCCGAAATTCCGGAATGTTGTTCTCAACCACCAACGTTATTGATACCTATGTATACCGTGGATTGATGGAGCAGGCAAACATCGGAATGAGTGCCGCAGCTGGTTTCTATCAGTCCATCGTAGGATTTATCCTGGTAATTACCGCAAACCTGATTGTTCGTAAGGTGAGCGAAGAAAACGCATTATTCTAAGGGAGGGAAAGAGATGAAGAAAAAAACTTCCAAATATCAGGTTTCCATTAACATCGTGATGGTTATCTGGACACTGATTATCATATTACCGTTTATCCTGCTGTTTATGTCATCGGTAACAGATGAGAATGTTCTGGTAGCCAACGGTTACTCCTTCTTCCCGAAGAAATTTTCAGCAGCGGCTTACATTTATATTATCCGCTCTGGTTCCAAAATTCTGAAAGCCTATGTAGTCAGTATTTTAGTAACCCTTGTGGGAACCCTGGTCAACATTTTTCTGTCAGCCATGATGGCATACCCATTGACGGTAAAGAACCTTCCCGGACGTAAGTTTTTAATGTTCTTTGTATTCTTTACCATGTTGTTCCACGGTGGTATCGTACCGTCCTATATTATGTGGAGCGGAACCTTCCATATTAAAGATACCATCTTCGCACAGCTGCTCCCGAATCTGCTGCTCAGTGCATGGAACGTGATGATGATTCGTACCTACTTCCAGACCAGCATCCCAGAGAGTTTGTATGAGGCAGCAAGAATTGATGGAGCGTCCGAGTTCAAAATTTTCTTCTCCATCGTCATTCCTCTTGGAAAACCGATTCTGGTAACCATGGGAACCTTCGCAGGACTGGCTTACTGGAACGACTGGACCAACGGTTTGTACTACATCGTAAAAAATAAGGATTTATACAATATACAGAATCTGCTCAATCAGATGATTTCCAATATTCAGTACATTGCGCAGAGCTCGGATTCCAATGTCGCCTCTGCGGCGGCATCTCTTCCGGCAACGGGAATTCAGATGGCAATCGCTTTTGTGGCAATCCTGCCCATTATGCTCATCTTTCCGTCCTTCCAGAAGTTTTATGCAAAGGGAATTACTCTTGGTGGTGTCAAGGGTTAAGATTCTATAAAAGAAAGCAACAAAAGAAGTAAACAAAATCAAACAGGGAGGCAAAGCCTCTGCTCCTGCAAGGGCAGTCGCATTTTCCTCCGGAAAACAAGGAGGCTTAATATGAAAAAGAAGTTAGTAGCAGGTATGATGTCCGCAATGATGGTTGCATCATTACTGACAGGTTGTGGAAGTTCAGACAGTGGCAGTGCAGGCAGCACAGCAACGGACAGCAGCACATCAACAGAGACAGGTTCTGAGGCAGCAGCAGGTGAGGCGGATTCCGGCGTCACAAAGACTGCTTACGGTGAATATACCGAAGAAAATCCCTATCAGCTCACCTTTGCATACCTGGAGTTCTATACCCAGGATGAGGCAGCAAGAGCAGCTGTACAGGATGCCATCAATGCAAAACTCGTTCCAGAATTACATATTGAGGTAGAATTACTTCCTCTGCAGCCTGCTGATTATCAGAGCAAGGTTCAGATGATGTTATCCGGTGGTGACAAATTGGATGTATTCCCCATTCAGAGTACACTGGCTTCCAGCTGGATTAACATGGGCGGTATCTATGACATGTCCGAGTTCATGGATTCCGCAGAAGGAAAAGCAGTTGAGAATGCCTTAGGAGATAGTCTTGCTCATGCCGGTACTGTAAATGGCATACTTTACGGTTTCCCTGCAAACAAAGAGTATGTAGAACTTGGCGGTTTGTGCATGCGTGCCGATATCTGCGATGAGTTGGGAATTACCGAGGAATACGGTCTGGAGAAAAATAAAGACGAGTATGACGGAAAGATTTATGACTGGTCTGTAGCCGGCGATATTTTTGCAAAGGTAAAAGAGGCATATCCGGACATGATTCCTCTGTACTTACAAGGAAGCTCTTCCCAGATGAACCGTTTTATCCATGTTGACCAGTTAGGTGATAACTTTGGCGTAATCGACTGGGAGGCTGATCAGGAATCTACTACGGTTGTCAACAAATTTGAAACGGATACCTATAAAAATACAATTACCATGTTAGCAAACTGGTACGATAAAGGATATATCTTCAAGGATGCCCAGACCGATACCTCCGGATCTGCAACCATGATGAAAGCCGGCAATACCTTCAGCTATGTAACTGCTATTAAACCCGGCTTCCTGGTAGAAGCTGCAGCGGCAAACGGTATGGATTGCTACGCAATGTACTTTGGTACAGGTGTTGAGTCCGACAGAGGAACCGAGAGCGTTCTGTTCACCGGTAACGCTTGTCTCTACAATACCGGTATTGCAAACAACAGTGAAGACCCTGAAATGGCATTCAAATTTATCTCCGCACTGTACTCTGATTCTGAACTGATGAATCTGTGGCAGTATGGTATCCAGGATGTAAACTACAAACTCAACGATGATGGCACCATTTACTTCGTAGACGGCGAGGATGGATCCAATTACAAATATCACCAGAATACCGGTTGGTCCATGGGTAACCAGATGATTTCCTATGTATGGAGTGATGGTTCCAAGAGCGCTGACTACTGGGATAAACTGCAGACTCACAATGACTGGGGTGTAATAAGCAAGACCTTCGGCTTTAACTGGGACAGCACACAGTATTCTACCCAGATCACTGCATTAAGCAACGCTTTAAGCACTTATCGTGCAGCACTGGAAACCGGTAGCGTAGGCGCAGCGAATGTAGAATCTACTCTGAAAGAACTGAATGATGCATTATATGCAGCAGGTTTACAGGATGTAATGGATGCAAAACAGGTTCAGTTAGACGAGTGGTTAGCAAAATAAACATAGCAATAAGATAGACATGATAATCGCCCGGCATCGAGATTTTGGTGCCGGGCAAAATAGAAAAGGGATGTGAAACAACGATGAAAACCGTATTAGCAATCGATGGAAACAAATTTCTGCTCAACGGCAGAAAAACCTATACAGAAATTCCAAACTGTCCTGAAAAATATCACGGACTGCTGATGAATGCCCGTTTTATCCAGGGCGTCTTTAAGGATGTGGAGAAACCGGAACGCTTTAACCGCTTTGGCAGAACCTTTGACCCGGATCGTAATACTCAGGAGTTAATTGCAGCCCTCCCGGAATGGTATGAATATGGATTGCGTGCATTTACGGTGGGATTCCAAGGCGGTGGTCCCTGTTTTACCATTGATAGCAAGACCATTGAGAACAATCCCTTCAGCCCGGATGGAAAGAGCATTGCCCCCGACTATCTGGCGCGGATGAAAAAAATTATCGAGGCAGCGGATGAACTGGGAATGGCAGTCATTGTAAGCTGCTATTACGGTCCCCAGAGCCGTTTCTTAAAAGATGACAGAGCCGTGATGGAAGGAGTGAAAACCGCCTGCAACTGGCTGCGGGACGAGAAATTCACCAACGTAATCTTCGAGATTGCCAACGAGCACGACATTGATGCCTACAAAGTCCATCCTATCCTTTACAATGACAGCGGCATCGTGGAACTCATCGAGATTGCAAAACGGGAATCCGGTGGAATTCCGGTAGGCTGCAGCAGTACAGGCGCTTACTTCTCCCCGGAGATCACCAATGCATCCGATGTCATTTTAATTCACGGCAATAATATGTCGCGGCAGGTATTTTACAACCAGATTCGGAAGGTCAAGGAATTACAGCCTGACCGTCCGGTTGTATGTAATGAAGATTCACAGGCACTCTCCAACATGCAGGTGGCGTTGGACGAGGGTGTGTCATGGGGCTACTACAACAACATGACGAAACAGGAGCCACCCACACCATGGGGCATCACCGAAGGGGAAGATACCTTCTTTGCAGCCCGCATGGCAGATACACTGGGTATTGCACCCATAGAGATTGAACCGCAGAACCGGTACTACCTTCAAGGACTGGCGAAGAATGAGGATTGGGAAGGAAAGAGATGGATTCGTCTGGCAAGTGTATATCCAGAGAAAATCCATCAGGTACGTTTCTACAGAGACGGAGAACTTGTTCACAGAGCATACGACGATCCGTTTACCATTAACTTTCTCTTTAACTGGATTCAGGCACCCATCGAGGGCATCCAACCCGGTGAAAAGTGGAAAGCAGTCATTGAACTGACCGATGGCACGGAAATCACAAAAGAAACAGTTGCAGAATAGAGGAGTGAAAAGACAATGAGAAAATTATATACCATTAACACAGTAAACAACTTTATGGAGATTATTTACACTCCGTTTGCAAAACCCTTCGAGGAGAAAAACCCCGATTTGAAGATTTACAATATTATGGATGACAGCCTGTTAGTAGACACCAGAACCTACAACGGCATGACTCCCACCATCGCATCCAGAATGTTGAATTATGCAAAGGCAGCAGAAAATTCAGGAGCAGAGGGCATTATCGTAACCTGTACCTCTGTTAATGAGGCAACCAAGTTAATCAAACCGTTGCTGAACATTCCTATGATTAATATAGAAGAGCCCGTTGCCGAGATGGCAGTACAGAACGGCAAAAAGATCGGTATTCTGGCTACCCTGCCCACCAGTCCCGCTGCAATCGGCAGAGTCATCCGGGTAAAAGCCGATGAAATGGGCAAAGAGATTGAGATTATTCCCAGAGTGGCAGAGGGCGCCTTTGATGTTCTTTGCGCAGGGGACAGAGCAAAACATGACGAGATGGTAAGAGAGGAACTGTACAAGTTGGCACAGGAAGTGGATGTCATCGCTTTTGCACAAATTTCCATGAGCCTGATCACTTTTGACAAGGATAAGGTTCCTGTACCCGTATACATGATTGGTGAATCTGGATTTGAAAAGATTAAAAAGCTGATGGATGGGGCAAAGAATCAATAAAATATCGGAAAGGCAAGGTATTGAATATGGAAAAAGTAGAATTAGATGAGTTAAAACAGCACGCAAAAGACCTTCGTAAGATGCTGTTGACCATGATTTATAAAGCACAGTCCGGTCATCCCGGCGGTTCCTTATCCGCTACGGATATTGTGGCAGCACTGTACTTCCACGCAATGAACGTAGACCCCAAGAATCCGAAATGGCCAGACAGAGACCGCTTCGTTTTATCCAAAGGTCATGTCTGCCCGGTTCTCTATTCTGCACTGATCATGAGAGGTTTCATGGAGGAGAAGGAAGTAGACACCCTGAGAAAGCAGGGTTCCCTATTACAAGGTCATCCCGATATGAAACGCTGCCCCGGCATTGAGATTTCCACCGGTTCCCTGGGACAGGGATTCTCCTGCGCGGTAGGTATGGCATTGGCTGGACAGAGAGACGAGAAGGATTACATGGTATACACCCTGTTAGGTGACGGAGAGTGTGACGAAGGACAGGTCTGGGAGGCTGCCCAGGCTGCCAACAAGTACAAACTGGACAATCTGGTAGTCATTATTGATAACAACGGACTTCAGAACGATGGCTTTGCAAAGGACATCATGCCCACCGAAGACCTTCGTGCAAAATTCGCTGCCTTTGGATTTGACGCAATCCGTATTGACGGACATAACATGGAAGAAATTGTGACTGCTTTGGACAATGCCAAGGCAAACAAAAACGGAAAACCGAAATGTATCGTATGCAATACCGTAAAGGGTAAAGGCGTATCCTTTATGGAGAATGTGGCAATCTGGCACGGCAAGGCTCCCAATGAGGAAGAATATCTTCGTGCAATGAAAGATGTAGAGGAGGGATTCTAATGAACGCAAAACCGACAAGAGACGCTCTGGGTGATGAGATGTTAAAATTAGGTCTGGAGCATGATGATATTTATGTAATTGACTGTGATGTGGCAAAATCCTGTAAGACTCTGGAATTTGCAGAAAAACTTCCCAAACAGCATGTAAATGTGGGAATTTCCGAGCAGAATGCAGTTGGCATGGCAGCAGGCATTGCCACCACCGGCAAGGTTCCCTTCGTGGTAACCTATGCCATCTTCGGCAGTATGCGTGCCTGTGAGCAGATTCGTCAGGAAGTCTGCTACACCAAATTAAATGTAAAGATTCTCTGCTCCCACGGTGGACTGACTCCCGCAAATGATGGGGCCTCCCACCAGTGTATCGAGGATATGGGCGTACTGAGAACCATCCCCAACATGACCGTGATCATGCCTGCGGATTATCAGTCTGCGAGAAAACTGATTGAAAAGGCATACGAATACAAAGGCGCTGTTTATCTCCGATTTACCAGAGATGCGATTCCTTGCATTTATGATGAGGAAGCCACCTTTGAAATTGGCAAGGCAAACAAGCTCCGGGAAGGTGACGACCTCACTATTTTTGCCAACGGCGATACCGTAGCCATCGCACTGGAGGCAGTGGAGATGTTAAAACAGGAGGGCATTAACGCCACTCTTTATGATATGCACACCATTAAACCTCTGGATGTGGATGCAGTGAAGGATGCCATTGAGAAAACCGGCAAGATTATCACGGTGGAAGACCACAACATCATCAACGGACTGGGTTCCGCTATCTGCGAAGTGGTTGCAGAGGCAGGCAAAGGACAGGTAGTAAGAATCGGTGTCCAGGATCGTTTTGGCGAGTCTGCTCCTTATTCCGAACTGTTAAAGATGAACGGAATCACCAAAGAAAATATCTGTGCAAAGGCAAAAGATTTACTGAAATAAGTTGACAGGAGAACCCCTATGAAAATCGTCATTTTAGATGGATATACAGAAAACCCCGGTGATTTAAGCTGGGAAGGATTTGAGGCACTGGGAGAGCTGACTGTGTACGACAGAACCCCCGAAGAGCTGATTGTGGAGCGTATCGGGAATGCGGAGGCAGTGATTACCAATAAGACTCCCATTTCCAGAGAGACCCTGGATGCCTGCCCCAATGTGAAGTACATTGGTGTGCTGGCAACCGGTTATAATGTGGTGGATGTAGATGCAGCAAAGGAAAAAGACATTCCCGTCTGCAACATTCCCACCTACGGAACCACCGCTGTGGCACAGATGGTATTTGCTTTACTCTTAGAGGTATGCCACCATGTAGGTGCCCACTCCTCGGCTGTAAAAAACGGTGACTGGACGAATAACCAGGACTGGTGTTTCTGGAACTATCCTTTAATTGAACTAGCAGGTAAGACCATGGGAATCATCGGCTTCGGAAGAATCGGACAGGCTACCGGAAAAATAGCCAAAGCGTTTGGCATGAAGGTATTGGCTTACGATGGATTCCAGTCTGAAGAAGGGGCAAAAATTGCAGATTATGTAACCTTGGATGAGTTGTTACAGCAGTCGGATGTGATTTCCTTGCACTGCCCGCTTTTTCCGGATACCAAGGGTATCATCAATAAAGACACCATCGCGAAGATGAAGGATGGAGTTATCCTCATCAACACCAGCCGCGGTCCTCTTATTGTGGAAAACGATCTGGCAGAGGCGTTACGCAGTGGAAAAGTTGCTGCCGCAGCCAGCGATGTGGTTTCCACCGAGCCGATAAAAGAGGACAATCCTCTTCTTGGCTGCTATAACAGCATCCTTACACCCCATATCGCATGGGCACCTAAGGAAAGCAGAAAACGTTTGATGGATATTGCGGTAGAGAATCTAAGGAATTTTCAGGAAGGCAACGTGACAAACCGCGTCAATAATTAGGACTAAAATAAGGATAAGTATATGAATTATAGAGAAATCATTTCCCAAATGACATTGGAAGAAAAAGCGGGTCTTTGCTCCGGAGCGGATTTCTGGAGAACGAAAGCAATCGAGCGATTACAGATTCCCGCAGTAATGGTATCTGATGGACCTCACGGACTGCGTAAACAGGCAGATGAAGGTGACCATCTGGGTCTGGAAGAAAGTGTAGTGGCAACCTGCTACCCTGCGGGGGCAGGTATTGCAGCAAGCTTTAACCGGGAAGTGGCAGCCACACTGGGTGATGCCCTGGGAGAAGAAGCAGCAACGGAGGGCATTCATACCTTACTGGGTCCCGCCATCAATATTAAGAGAAGTCCTTTGTGTGGACGAAACTTTGAGTATCTTTCGGAGGATCCCTGCCTGGCAGGAGAAATGGCGGCATCCTATGTAAACGCCGTGCAGAATCGCGGCGTGGGCACCAGTGTGAAACACTTTGCGGCAAACAACCAGGAATACCAGCGTATGAATGTGGATGTCCGGGTAAGTGAGCGGGCACTCAGGGAGATTTATCTTGCCGCCTTTGAGGATGTGGTAAAGAAAGCCCAGCCCTGGACCATTATGTGCAGTTACAATCGGATTAACGGAAAATATTCCTGTGAGAATTCCTGGCTTTTGAGCCAGGTGCTCCGCAAAGAGTGGGGCTATGAAGGAATTGTCATGACTGACTGGGGCGCCATGAACCGCCGGTGTGAGTCCTTGGAGGCAGGATTGGATCTGGAGATGCCTTCCTCATCCGGTGTTACCGATAAAGAAATCGTGGAGGCAGTGAAAAACGGTGCATTACAGGAATCGGTGCTGGATGATACAGTAGAACGACTGTTACGCTGGATTGATAAGGGTGGAAAGTCTACAGGAACTTACGACAAGGATTCCCATGATGCCCTTTCAGAAAAGCTGGAAACCGAGTGCGCCGTTCTATTAAAGAACGAGGGATTGCTCCCTTTAAAGAAAGAACAGAAAGTGGCTTTTATCGGTGAATATGCCCAGACACCACGTTATCAGGGAGGTGGCAGCAGTCACATCAACAGTTACAAAATTACTTCTGCGTTAGATGCGTCCAAAGACAATAAAAATATCAGCTATGCAAAAGGCTTTGGCATCGAACAGTCCGAGCCGGATATGGCATTGCTTGAGGAAGCTGTAGAGGCAGCAAAAACCGCAGAGCTTGCTGTCGTTTTTGCAGGACTTCCTGATTCATATGAGTCAGAAGGCTTTGACCGAAAGCATTTGGATCTGCCGGAATGCCAGAACCTTCTTATTGAAAAAGTGGCAGAGGTACAGCCCAATGTGGTAGTGGTTCTCCACAATGGTTCCGCGGTGACCATGCCCTGGATTGAGAAAGTAAAATCCGTACTGGAGTTATATCTGGGCGGCGAGGCAGTGGGCGCTGCCACCGTGAAACTGCTTTACGGTGAGGCAAATCCCAGCGGAAAACTGCCGGAAACCTTCCCTCTACGTCTGGAGGATACCCCCAGCTACCTGAACTTCCCCGGCGAAAACCGGGAGGTACACTATGGCGAGGGCGTGTTTGTGGGTTACCGTTATTATGAGGCGAAAAACCTTCCCGTGCTGTTCCCATTTGGATATGGTTTGTCCTATACCACCTTTGCTTTGAGTGATCTCACCGTATCTGCGAAAGAACTGACCAACCACGAAACGGTAAACGTTACCGTCAAGGTAACCAACACCGGAGACAGAGCCGGCAAAGAGGTGATTCAGCTTTATGTGGCACCGAAACATGAAACCAAGATTGCCCGTCCCATCAAGGAATTAAAGGGCTTTGAAAAAGTAGAACTGCAGCCCGGCGAAACCAAAGAAGTGACCTTTACACTGGATAGCCGTGCGTTTGCCTACTATGAAACGACTCTTTCCGATTGGTTTGTAGAAAACGGCGAGTACGAAATCCAGGCAGGAACCTCCAGCCGGGACATTGCCTTAAAGGAAACTGTTACTCTTCACAGCGACCGGAGACTTCCCCTTCTGGTGGATGACATGACCACCGTAGGCGAAGTGCTTCGGGCAGGGAAGATGACCTCTCTGTTAAAAGAGAAGCTGATTGCTACCGGTTTCATGCAGCCGGAACAGGCAGCGGGACAGGGCGCTTCCGGCGATGAAATGATGAAATCCATGCTGGACGGACTTCCCATCCACAGTCTGCGCAGCTTTGCGAAATGTAAGCCCGGTGAACTGGAACAGATGTTAGAGGAGCTTAAAAAGTAGAGATGAAAAAACAACGCGCTGGGAGCAGGGACTCTCAGCGCATGTTTTGAGTATGGAGACAAAACGAACATGATTTATTTTGCAAATATTGTGCCTGCGGTGAGGTGCGAATTCGCAGATTATGGGAAGGGAAGGTTATTACGATGGAAAAATTGATTATATTAGGAACAGGCAACGCCCAGGCATTTCACTGCTTTAATACTTGTTTTGCTCTGAAAACCGAGGATGGGGTCTTTTTAACGGACACCGGTGGCGGTAACGGCATCCTGAAACAGTTGGACAGTGCGGGAATTGCCATACAGGATATTCACCACATTTTTATCAGCCATGAGCATACCGACCACATTTTAGGTGTAGTCTGGATGATTCGCATGACAGCCGCTGCTATGTTGAACAATAAGTACGAGGGCAGCCTGCATATATATTGCCATGCAAAGCTGGTGGATACCATAGACACCATTACCCGGCTTACGATTCAGGGAAAGTTTTATAAGCTCATTGGTGAGCGGATTTTCCTGGTGCCCTTAGAGAGCGGTGAGAGCAAGGAGATTATGGGCTATCAGGTGACCTTCTTTGATATCGGCTCCACCAAGGCAAAGCAGTTTGGCTACACCCTGACCCTCCATTCCGGGAAGAAATTTACCTGTCTGGGAGACGAGCCATATAAGGAAGAATTTGAAAAGCCCTATGCGGAAAACGCGGACTGGCTGCTGTGCGAGGCGTTCTGCCGTTATGAGGACAGGGAGATTTTCCACCCTTATGAAAAACATCATGCCACCGTCAAGGAGGCATGCGAACTGGCACAGCAGCTCCGGGTTAAAAATCTGCTGCTGTACCACACCGAGGATAAACACCTCTCCACCCGCCGGGAAACCTACACCAAAGAAGGCAGCCGGTATTACACCGGCAACCTCCTGGTTCCCGATGATTTAGATATAATCGATTTAGAATAATGCTAATAATTTATATCGAAATAGTGTTCTCACAATGATATACTTTAATAAAAAGTTAGCATGGAAAAGAGGATATCGTGTATGAGCAAGTATGTAGAATCTGAAAAAGTTGAATTGAAAGCAAAATACACAGATACGATATGCAAAGAGATTGTGGCGTTTCTCAATGCTGATGGTGGTCAGATTATTATAGGCGTTGACGATAATGGAAATGTTATAGGTGTTGATAAAATAGATGAAACGTTGAAAAAATATCGGATGTCATTACCATGCAGATAGAACCTAATCCACAGGAGGAGATTCGAACGGAACTTAAATTTGACTCCGGAAAGACAATTATAATCTTATGCATCTCAAAGGGGACAAGGAGTATCTACTGTCAGAAAAAGTATGGCTTTTCTTCAAATGGATGTGTAATTCGAATCGGTACTACCTGTAAGGAAATGACAGCAGATCAGATTCACGTTCATTATGAGAAAAATTTTTATGACGAAGAGTACATGATAAAGAAAAGTGCCTCTTGTATGGACCTTTCATTTAGAGAATTTAAAATATACTATTTAGAAAAAGGATTTCATGTTGAGGATTCCTCAATAGAGGCAAATTTTAATTTTCGCAATAAAGATGGAGAATATAATCTTTTAGCGGAACTTTTGGCTGATAAAAACAATATTCCGTTTATTTTTGTAAAATTTAGTGGTGTAGATAAGACAGCTATATCCGAGAGAAATGATTATGGGCATGGATGTATTTTATCGGTTTATGAAAAAATAAAAGCAAGATTGTCTGCAGAAAATATATGTTTTTCTGATACTACGGTCAGACCGAGAGCAGACAGATACCTTTTTGATTACGATTCTGTAAATGAGGCAGTTCTTAATGCATTGGTTCATAACGATTGGACGATTACAGAGCCACAGATATCGATCTTTAGCGATCGTATGGAAATATTATCACATGGGGGACTTCCCAATGGAATGACAAGAGAAGACTTTTACGAAGGAATTAGTCACCCAAGGAACTCTACTTTGATGAGAATTTTTTTGAATATGGGATTGACGGAACACACTGGTCATGGTGTTCCGACTATTATTAAAAAATATGGTAAAAAAGTCTTTGAAATCAAAAATAATTATATAAAGTGTAAGATACCATTTGATAAAAAGGTATTGGAATTATGCAACAAAAATGTCGGTTTGAATGTCGGTTTGAATGTCGGTTTGAGTAAAACGGAAAAAGCTGTTTTGAAATTGTTGATTCAAGACCCGAATCGAACTGCAGATATGATTGCGACAGAAATAGGCGTTACAAAACGCACGGTGGAGCGTGCTTTTGTAAGTCTTCAGAAAAAAGGAAAAATAGAACGTATAGGATCTAAGCGTGATGGAATGTGGTATGTCATCTCATAATTTTTCCCCCTTGACTTTACAACCGTTATAGAGTTTAAAATAAGACGATAGAAAACAAAGGAATGAGATGAATCATGGAAAAGAACCTTACAACAGGAAGTGTATTTAAAAATGTACTGTTTTTTTCACTTCCTTATCTATTGTCTTATTTTTTACAAACGCTCTATGGAATGGCAGACCTGTTCATTATCGGACAGTTTGATGCTGTAGCAGGAACCACGGCAGTTTCCATAGGCTCCCAGGTGATGCACATGCTTACTGTAATGATTGTGGGATTGGCGATGGGAGCCACAGTCAGCATCGGACAGGCGGTGGGAGCCGGACAAAAGAAAAGGGCGGCCGCCTGCATTGGGAATACCGTTACATTGTTTCTGGGATTATCGGTAGTGCTGACGATCCTACTGCTTGCAGCCAGACGCCCGATTGTTTCCCTGATGTCCACACCGGAGGCAGCAGTGGAAGGGACGATTGCCTATCTTACGATTTGCTTTATCGGAATCCCCTTTATCACAGCTTATAATATTATCAGCTCTATTTTCCGGGGAATGGGGGACAGCAAAAGCCCCATGTACTTTATTGCCGTTGCCTGCGTCGCTAATATTGTTCTGGACTATATTTTTATGGGGGCATTTCATCTGGGACCTGCAGGAGCGGCACTGGGCACCACCTGCTCCCAGGCGGTCAGTGTCATCGTGTCCCTGCTTTTTATCCGCAGGCAGAAATCCGGCATTGTGCTGTCACGGAAGGATTTCAAGCCCCAACGCTCTGTGATGACACAGATTCTTCGGATTGGAATTCCTATCACCATGCAGGATGGTTTTATCCAGATTTCTTTTATCCTGATTACCATTATTGCCAACCGTCGTGGATTAAATGATGCTGCAGCCGTAGGCATTGTGGAAAAAATCATCAGCTTTCTCTTTCTGGTGCCTTCCTCCATGCTTTCCGCGGTGTCGGCACTGGGTGCCCAGAATATCGGAGCCGGCGAAAAAGACCGGGCGAAGCAGACCCTATGGTATGCCATGGGTATTGCCGTGTGTTATGGCATCGTGATTGTAACTCTGGTGCAAATCTTTGCAGAGCCTATGGTTTCCATTTTTACCGACAGCTCCCAGACAGACGGCGCCAGAGTCGTGGTGCTAGGCGGACAATATCTCCGCGGCTATGTATTTGACTGTCTCTTTGCAGGAATCCAGTTCAGCTTCAGCGGCTATTTCTGTGCCTGTCAGAAATCGGGACTTTCCTTTTTACATAATATCCTGTCGATCCTGCTGGTAAGAGTGCCGGGAGCCTACCTTATGTCACACCTGTTTCCTGCCACACTGCTTCCCATGGGATTGGCATCAGCAGCAGGATCGCTGCTCTCGGTTATCATTTGCATCATTGCCTATATGAGTTTGAACAGACAGGATCAAAAACAGGAGAATTAACGTGGAAAAACAGAATTTATTTTCAATCGGAGACATGGCAAAAACCTTTCACCTCAGTGTCAGCAGCTTACGATATTATGAGTGTTAAATACCATTCATTATCTTCGGATGTTGGATATGCCTTTGCCGGAAATCGCAGATTTTCTTCAGAACAGAGATGTGGATCGGATCAAAGCAAAGCTGCAATCGCAGAAACAGGCTGTGATTCAGAAACAGAAGGAGCTGCAGCGGATCGAAAGGAAAATTGACAACCGCTTACACCAGCTACAGGAAGCACAAGGCGCCGTGTTGGATGTCATTGAAGTAGTGGAAAGTCCATCCTGCAATCTGGTCTGGGTGGAGGATTCCCTGAAGATTCAAAATGCATTTGATCTGGAGGAACCCATTTACAGACTGCAGCAATCGGAGAAGGAAGAAGAAGCACTGGTCTTCTTAGGAAAAATCGGAATCAGCATTTCTGCAAGGCATCTCCGGGAACAGTGCTTTAATCAATATGACGGTATCTTTCTGGTTCTGGATAAAGAAGATATTTATGCCGGGGATACCGTTAATCTTCCGGCTTCCAGGTGTGTTCGCGTTCGCTTCTGCGGAAGTCACGCGGAGGCTCCCGCACAGTACCGGAAACTATTTGCTTATATTCAGGAACAGAAAATGGAAATCGCAGGTTTTTTCAGAGAAATCACCATTATTGATTATGGAATTACCAGTGATACGAAGAAATTTGTGACAGAGATCAGTATACCGGTCTGCTTGAAGGAGGGGTAGTAATTTTTATATACCTTTAATATGCAGTAGGGCATAAAACATTGACTCGCAGTAATAGATAGTGTATATTATAGACTATAAATGATATTGATTTATATAACATTCATACTAGATTTACGACAGAGAAGATTGTTGAATATAAAAGCGGATGGCTTAGGTCATCCGCTTTCCTTTAATGGATGTATCAAATTGATGAAAAGGTAGTTCAGGAGGGATAAGAAGATGTGTGATGTGCGAAAATATTCAGATATGTTTAAGGATATGAAAAACTTACAACCAGAGGATACGCTGCAACTTGTAATGGAAGCGAAAGATGAAGAAGAAAGAGATTTTTTTGAAATGCTTGGAAATTTTCTCCTTCAACAGAAACAGAAAAAAGTTATTGAAGGGAATCTGTTTTGATGAAAAAATATGTTTTAATTGCAGGTGTTAATGGTGCAGGAAAATCAACATTATACCAAACGTTAGATTCACTAAAAACAATGGAAAGGATTAATACGGATGAGATTGTACGTTCCTTCGGAGATTGGAAGAATTCCTCAGATGTTATGAAGGCGGGTAAAATAGCGGTGAGTAAAATAGAAGAATATCTTAATAATGGAATCTCTTTTAATCAGGAAACAACCTTATGCGGCAATTATATCTTGAAGTCGGTGGAAAGAGCCAAAACTCTTGGATATGAAATAGAACTTCATTATGTTGGTGTTGAATCTGCAGAAGTGGCAAAGCAAAGAGTTGCATATCGGGTTATGCATGGAGGACATGGAGTTCCGGATTTTGCTGTTGAAAGAAGATATGTGGAGAGTTTTGAACACTTAAATAGAATTAAAGGTATGTGCGATTTGGTGGTACTGTACGATAATACAACAGTGTTTAAACGATTTGCAATTTATAAAAAAGGTAATCTTCATACAATAATGAACGAAGTCCCGAATTGGTTTCAAAAGTATGTGCAATAAATATAAAATCCAACAATGAAAATATATTTTAATGAGCCAATCCAGCTTGACATTTTTTCTCAATAGGAGTACTTTTATATTAGTAAGGATTACTATTATTAGAAAATAATCAAATTTAACAAAAAAAGAAGGAGAAAATTATGGCAAACAAATATGCAGGAACACAGACCGAGAAAAATCTCATGGAGGCTTTCGCAGGAGAGTCTCAGGCAAGAAATAAGTACACCTATTTTGCATCCAAAGCCAAAAAAGATGGCTTTGAGCAGATTTCTTCTTTATTCTTAAAAACCGCTGACAATGAAAAAGAACATGCGAAAATGTGGTTTAAGGAATTAAACGGGATCGGAAGTACTGCAGAAAATCTGGCAGCAGCTGCAGATGGCGAAAACTATGAGTGGACCGACATGTATGAGGAATTTGCAAAGACTGCTGAGGCAGAGGGCTTTCATGAGCTGGCCATTAAATTCCGCATGGTAGGTGCTATTGAGAAAAAGCATGAGGAGCGTTACCGCGCATTGCTTCACAACGTAGAGATGCAGGAAGTATTTGCGAAGAGTGAAGTGAAAGTATGGGAGTGCCGCAACTGCGGACATATCGTAGTAGGAGAGAAAGCACCGGAAATCTGCCCTGTATGCGCACACCCTCAGGCATATTTTGAAGTACACGCAGAGAATTATTAAAGAAAAAGCCCTTTCCTCAAGCTGGAGGAGAGGGCTTTAAAACTGCAAAAAACACCTTTCTTTATTCCGCATCAAATACTTCCTTCTTAAAGGCGCCTTGCTGCTTAGCGACAATCGTGGTGCATACAGCGTCACCGGTAATGTTGACAGCCGTTCTCAGCATATCCAGAATACGATCGATTCCCATGATCAAAGCAATTCCCTCTGTGGGCAGACCAACAGAAGTCAGAACCATGGAAAGCGTGACTAATCCAACGCTGGGTACACCGGCAGTACCGATAGAGGCTACGGTTGCAGTGGCGACAACGGTTGCCAGGGATGCAAGGGAAAGATTCACACCGTAAGCCTGGGCGATAAAGATAACCGCTACCCCCTGCATGATCGAGGTTCCATCCATATTGATTGTAGCGCCAAGAGGAATGGTAAAAGAAGAAATTCTCTTTGAGACTCCCATTTTTTTGTAAAGCGTATCAATGGACAAAGGTATGGTTGCGTTACTGGTGGAGGTCGAGAACGCGAAGGTCATAACAGGGAAAAACTTTTTAATAAATTTCAAAGGATTCAATCTGGTAAACAGGAAAAGCAATACCTGATAAACCACAAAGCACTGCAGAGCGAGAGCCAGCATGACACTGCCCATATATTTCAGCATCGGAAAGAAAGCATCAAAACCGATACCGGCAAAGGTTTTGGCAATCAGACAGAATACGCCCACAGGAGCAGCCTTCATGACGGCTGTGGTCATTTCCATCATGATATCATTGAACTGACTGAAAAAGTTGGCTACCGTGGACACTCTGTTCCCCATGGATGCCAGCAGAATCCCGATAAACAGGGCAAACACAATGACGGGGAGCATATCCCCGTCTGCCAGAGAGGAAAAAATATTCTTTGGAATGATATTTAGTAAAGTGTCTGCAAATTGAATCGTTGTGGTTTCCACTGCAGCAGAGGTGTCGGATACCGTCTCATGCATGCCCTGCCCGGGTTTAATCACCCATGCCACAGAAAGCGCCAGAGTTACGGCAAGTGCGGTGGTGACCAGGTAGAAAATAATGGTTTTAACACCTACGGTTCCCAGGGTTTTGGTATCACCGATCGCCATGGCACCGCATACCAAAGAACAGAACACAAGGGGGACAACCAACATCTGCATCAGGCGGATGAAACCATTACCCAGCACATAAAGAATACCGTTGATCAGAAGGGTGTCGCGGAAAAAGCCTGCAGGAACAAAATAGTGGATCAGAATTCCAAACACAGCACCTGCCAGCAGGGCAATAAATATAACGGTAGAAAGACCGAGTTTCTTTTTTGATTTGGTATCACACACTATTCTAATCCTCCTGTCTCCTGTATATAAGCAGCTAAGGTCTGTTTCCAGTCCTGTGGTTCTGAAAGTCCGGTAATACGCAGCATCATGTTATCAAGTACAGAATATTTCTGCATTGCATCAGGAGCCACCTCGATAGAAAGGGAGTCTTCCTTATGGGCAAGCCGGAGAATTTCCCGGGCATATTCCAGACGGGTACACCCACCACCGCTGCATACAGCATGATAAATTCCGAAATGATCTTCATCAATAAAGATTTTAATGATTTTTGCAAGCTCTGCAGCTGAGGTGGGAACAGCCTGGGAATTATCTTTTAAAGTCAATGCTTTGATAGCATCATTATTGGCAGCTTCCAGTATTTCATTCAGAAAATCTCTTCCAATTCCGTAAATCCAGGAGCTGCGGATGATGGCATAGCGGGTCATCAGCTGTGTTACATATTTTTCACCGGCATATTTGGATTTTGCAAAAATACCCTTTGGATTCACATCATCAAATTCATTATAGGGCACAGCAGAGGGATCGGAAAAAACATCATCCGTGGAAATCTGAATCAGCTTGGCATGAATGGCTTCCGCAGCCTGTGCCAGATTTCGTACACCTACGGCATTGACACTGTAAGCCTTGTCGGAATCTAACTCCTCATCGGGAGAATAGGCATTATAACCGGCGCAGTTGATAATGACATCCGGGCGATTTCGATTCATAAAATTAAATACCTCGGATTCACGGGTGATATCCACCTCGTCTTTATCCGTCTCAAACAATTCATAGTCCTTCATATCCAGCAGATTAATCAAAGCCTGTCCCATGTGACCCAGGGAACCTACAATCCATATTCTTTTCAAAGCGTTTCTCCTTTTGTGAAATTTTTTATTTAAGATATTTTGCTAACACGATCTGGTTTCACGAATAACCTCTCATATCAGCTTTTCAAACATCAGTTCATACGGGTATATGTCCAACAAAAGAAAAAGCCTCTTCGCAGAAATTAGGAAAAGGCTTTAAAAGATGGCTACGATTACTTTATTCCATACTTCTTTTTCATTTCGCTCAATACCTCGGGATTCTTCAATTCCGCGGTTTTATCTCCATCACCACCCGCAGTCATTCGCTCCAGCAGAGTTATGATGGTTTCTATACCTTCTTCTCGACCTTTTTGCAAGCCTTCTTCAAGACCATGTTCATATTCGGCTTTTCGAAGCTTCTTTTCTTCTTTTTCCTTATCATATTCAAAAATGCTCACTTTATAGACCTCCGCACGGTTCTGCTGCAGGAATTCCGCCAGAATTCCCTTCTGGATACATTCGGTGATTGCCCGTTCCACAGCATCATTTAACTCCATCTGCGCTGCATATTTCCTGACCCGGTCCACATATTGGGCATATTCTCCGAGAACCCGGCACTTCTCCAGCAGTTCCTTGTTGTGTCCGACATTGATGTTGAGCATCGTAACCTTGAGTTCTAAATCCGGTTCACTGGTCGGATTTTCATAAGCCGCAGATAAGCGCAGTATTCCTCTGTCTACAACTTCCTTGTCTGTACCGTTGTAAAATACGAGAAATTTCGGTGTGGGAATTTTCTGGACTGCCGAAGAATACAAGGATTTCTGATCCACCATCGCCTGGTATTCACTGGCAATGTAAAACAAATCCCGCAAAGGAATGTTCGGGTTGTAGGTGGACTGGTGCTCATAGAGATACAACCCCGTTTCCAGCACAAAGGCGATGTCATTCTTCATACCCATATAGACCGCATTCTTCAGGGTTACAATCGTCAATGCCTTCGGGTCGTCATAATGCCTGCCAGAAATTGCGTTGTACAAGGACAACAGGTTTTCCTTATCAGAAAACAGCCATCGGAAGATGGTGTCCTTATAGTTTCGGTTTGCAGAAAGTTCCTCATTGTGTTTCATACTCGTATTCAATTTTTACCGTAATTCTGCGCATGTTCTTTGCGCATGGCGAGTTTGTGTCAAGTGTGCGCAGACACAAATCTCGTGATTGAAAAATGCATTTTTCAATCTGACCTCCTTTTTCGGAGGCTCACTTCCACATCAGCAGCCTCCGCCTTTCTTGGTTTACAATGGAAAAGCATAGACTTCTGAAATGAAATAGATGGTAGACGGTTTGAAACCAGAGAATTCATAAGAAATATGCTTTGCTTGTATCTTAACATAGGTAATTCTGAATATACAAGGACTTTTTGAAGGATGGTTCGCAGTCCCTAATTATATTTTCTCCACAAATTTCGCAGGAGAAGTGCTATAGTATTTGTAACGATAGAAAAAGGAGCGAAGCGTGATATGAAAAAGAAATTTATATTAGTAGGAAAGATTTTGGTATGTTTTCTGGTATTTGAGTTTCTGGCAGTGTTTGTGCCGGAACTGTGGGCTCTTTTTCTGCAGCATACCAATTTAGACGACGAGACAATGGTACAGCTTTATCAGGCGGGAAGCTCTTTACTGATGATCCTGGTAGCCTTTCCGGGCTTTGTACTTACCATGAGACTATTCGGGACACTGCCCTCTTTTTCCTGGAAAGAAGAAAGAAGAGCAACCACAGGCGAATTGGTAAAATATTTTTTCTTGAGTATCTTACCTGTTTTCCTATTATATGGAGTAGCGTTTATCATCAGCCGGGTAAATCATATCTCCTTGCAGAACATGTTGGGATCCTTAAACTGGGGAGATGTGATCAGAGAGGGAATCTTGGGATGCCTCATCATGCCGGTTATGGAGGAAGTAATGTTCCGGGGGCTCATGCTACATAAGCTGCAGGAGGGAGGTACGGTATTTGCAATCGTTGTCACGACCCTGTTTTTTGCAATCGGGCATAACAATCCCACCAATATCATTCTGGGGCTGGCAACAGGCTGGTTGTTTGCATATATCGTTTTGAAACACGGAGGAATTCGCTATGCATTGCTTTGTCATATAACAGTAAATATTCTGGGGAATCTGGCAATCCCGGGAATAATCCAGATGGCATCTTCCTTAAGGACTTTTTAAATTAGGATTACACATCCCTAAGTTCACATTTACTGCGCACCTACAACTGCGAATGCATTGTGCACGTTGCGAATGCTTTACGATAGTTCGTTCATATGGGCATATAGCACCGAAATCTCCAATTTTGCCCACTCCCCTATTGAAATACAGGGAAATCTAAGCGTCCTGAAGGCCAAATATGAGGACAACGGGCAAAATACGAACAAGTGCAATTTTTTTGCCCGTAGTTTAGTCTGAAAACAGGGCAAAATTTGTAGAAAGGTCGTCATTTTGCCCAGGAGATTTACATAACGAAGCGAAGAGAGACTGGAAAACTTACAACAGTAAAATCAGCTGGGCAAGAATTTCTAAAAGCTGCTATTTTGCCCAAATGATTATTTGCGCATCGTAATATTCAACCCAAATGGTTTACATAACACAAATCCGGACAGGAATCACTCGGAGTAGTCTGAGGGAAATAGCTTGAAGGAAATAGCCTGAGGAAAATTGTCTGAAGGGCAAAGAAATAAAACCAATTCGTCGCAGGCAGGAAATCCGATTTCACAGCAGATTCCCCTCTTTTTTTGCATAAACAGCAATATTCTGCATAAATATGCCATTTTTCTTGACATATCGACAGGAACGTGCCTACAATAAAAACGAATTTTACGATAAACTTCTTAGAGGAGAGAGAAAATGGGCGAAGTAGTAGAGTATGTACCGCAGATGTACGCCACGTTCTGGGCGCTGGTGCCCCCGATTGTAGCGATATGTCTGGCATTAATCACCAAGGAGGTTTACAGTTCTCTGTTTGTAGGAATTGTAATCGGTGGTTTGTTTTATTCCGGATTTAGTTTTGAAGGCACCGTTCTCCATGTATTCCAGGACGGAATCGTGGGCGTGCTGACCGATTCCTATAACATGGGTATTTTGGTGTTCCTGGTTATTCTTGGCGCCATGGTCTGTATGATGAATAAAGCCGGAGGTTCTGCAGCATTTGGACATTGGGCATCCACGCATATCAAGACCCGTGCCGGTGCGCAGATTGCAACCATTGCCCTGGGTATATTAATCTTTATCGACGATTATTTCAACTGCCTTACCGTGGGAAGTGTCATGCGTCCCGTTACCGATAAACACAACGTTTCCCGTGCGAAGCTGGCATACCTCATCGATGCCACGGCAGCTCCGGTCTGCATCATTGCCCCGATTTCATCCTGGGCAGCAGCCGTAACCGGATTTGTGGAGGGAGAAGATGGTTTCGGCATTTTTATCCGCGCTATTCCCTACAACTATTATGCACTGCTGACCATTCTTACCATGTTCCTGCTGGTACTCACTAAAGTAGATTTTGGCCCCATGAAAAAACATGAGGAAAATGCACTGAAGGGAGATCTGTATACGACAGAGGATCGTCCCTATGCAACAGCAGAGAAGGAAGTACAGGAAGGAACGGGAAAAGTAGTGGATCTGGTATTCCCGATTATTGCCTTGATTGTCTGCTGTGTGCTGGGCATGATTTACACAGGTGGATTTTTCCAGGGCGTTGGATTTGTAGAGGCGTTCTCTGCCAGTGATGCGTCCGTAGGACTGATGTTAGGCAGCTTTTTCGGGATGCTGATCACCGTGATTTTTTACCAGATTCGTAAAGTATTGAAATTTACGGATTCCATGAGCTGTATTCCGGAAGGATTCAAAGCCATGGTTCCCGCAATTCTGATTTTAACCTTTGCATGGACATTGAAAGCCATGACCGACAGCCTGGGTGCGAAAGAGTTCGTAGCCGGTGTGGTAAAAGGCGCGTCCGGCAGTTTCCTGAGCCTGTTGCCTGCCATTATTTTCCTGGTAGCATGTTTTCTTGCTTTTGCAACCGGAACTTCCTGGGGAACATTCGGTATCCTGATTCCTATCGTAGTAAACGTGTTTGCCGGAACCAACGAGACCATGATGATTATTTCCATTTCCGCCTGTATGGCAGGTGCGGTTTGTGGCGACCACTGTTCACCGGTATCAGATACCACCATCTTATCTTCAACCGGTGCAAAATGTGACCACATGGATCATGTAACATCACAGTTGCCTTATGCCGTAACGGTTGCAATCGCAAGTATCGCAGGCTATATCGTTGTTGGCCTAACTTATTCAGGCATTTTAGGATTTATTACCACCGGCGTAGTATTAGCCTTATTAGTGTTTATCTTTAAGAAACGCTAAATTGTGATCTGACGCACAAAAATTAAATTCAAA
>OGJJ01000297.1_pt1 | contig 47419 bp, 48 predicted proteins | sample 1572081 | NCBI WGS metagenome assembly OGJJ01 (sample SAMEA2582122, study PRJEB24529) | metagenome | biome: Human gut stool | place: China | collected 2011
GTGTATTTCTCAAAAGCGAGTGCAAAAGTACTAACTATTTTTCATTCCACCAAATTTTTCGAGAAGAAAGTTGCATTTTTCTTTCGAATTTAACATTCATAAACACAACAAAGCTCTAAAACAGATCTTTCTCCTTATTATATAGGCACATAACAATACTTAAGCAAATACTGCAAGAGCAGCGGGGGAAGTTATTATATCTATCAATGACTTGCCTTCAACTCCTTGTCCCATTTCAGGAGTCGCTGATACTCTTTCTTGGTAATTCGCATAAAGCTACCATGCTGAGGACCCGTTACGCCCTTGATATCAACAGGATCTGAGAAATTGCGGAGATACTTATCTGCCTTACAGATACGATAGTGCTTAGGCTGATCGCTATACTGGATATAAGCTACACGCCAGGTATCATCGCCCATCAACTGGAAGGCAGAGCTACCTTCGCAATTCTTCTTGCCTTCGAAACTTACGTAGTCGTTCTCTACCGGTTCGCCCCATCCGTGGTTCAAATGCTTGCTGGTAGCAGTATAGATACCAGGTTTTCCACCTTCCTTCTTGATAAGCATGTGGTAAAGACCATCACTCTTCAAGAAGTTGATGTCAGCATCAATGGTAGCATATCCCCAATCGAAGAGAAGCTTTGGGGTAGTAATCTTGGTGAAAGACTTGTCTGCATAGCTATAATACATCCGATCATATTTTTCCTCCGCACGATTAAGCATAGAATAATAGATCATGTATCCACCCTTCTCACCATTTTGCCAACGATAGTCAGGATCCCAGAAAATCTGAGGAGCCCAGACACGGTTGATGGTACTCCAATCCTTGTAAGGAGACTGAGCGGTAGCTGCATCACAGAAATTCTGCATACCCTTACGATAATCGAAAGTTACACTGGTCCAGTGAATGAGGTCATCACTCTTCAAGAGATCAATACCATAGTTATCCCACTTATGGCTTTTTGCCACACACATATCCGTGGTCACCATAATATATCCCTTTCCATTATGGGTACGGGTGATATAGGCATCGCGGGTTCCCCCTTCGATACGCGCATGCTCAGCAGGATCGAAGATAGGCTTACCATCATTAATGTCCTGATAGTTGTAGCCATCACGAGATACTGCATACGCGGTCCACTCTCCCTTATCACTCATGTGACAATAGAGATAACCATAATCACCCTTTACTAAATTCTGTGCTGTCATTGGCATGAAAGCAGCCAAAGCCAGGAGTACTGTTGATAATTTCTTCTTCATTATTTTTTAATTTGTTAGTTGACAATTATAAGATGATGCTGCAAAATTACAACATTTTCCAGAAATTACCAAACCCTAAAGCCCATATAGCTATCAAAATGACGAAAAGTACTCCTTTTTGAACGATTTTGTACCTTTTATACCTTGTCACTACAATTCTATGGTCCTGCAGTAACCATCGTTACCTTTTACTTCAACCGCATGTTCATTCCACCCGTATATGTATTTATATTCCGGAGGCAGGATGATATTACCCCTCCTGTCCAATAGTCCATACAAACATTTCTGTATGCCTATCCTGCATTGGGCATAATCACCTCGGAAGTTAGAGATATGCGCGTAAATGGGTTTCACGATGATGTCGTTCATCACCCTCAGTCCCCATCTGCCATCCTGCTGGAAAGGCTCTACATTCTTCAGATATTCCTTCAGTTGTTTAGCTGTCATTTTCTTCCTTGCCGTATTTGCCTTCTTCACCGTTATCATCTCATCATTCACGGCAATGATGTTCTGTATCTTCTTCACATAGGTTGGAATGATACCCTTGCCAGCCCTCAAACCAGCAAACATACTCTCCCAGTTGCGAGGCTTGTCAGGCAAGCCGAACTTGCGGTAGTTACCTACGTTGTCGATAATCATGCACACCTTATCCTTGTTCTCATGGTTGATGCGCAACCCGCGCCCCACCATCTGCAGATACTTGGCTAGCGACAGCGTAGGACGGGCCATCTGGATAAACTCCACGTCAGGACAGTCAAAACCCTCGTCGAAGAGGTTCACGTTCACCAGACAGTCTATCTCGCTGCGTCTGAAAGCCTCCACCATTTCCTGGCGTTTCTTGGCAGGCGTCTTGCTGTCCAGTGCCACGCTTTTCAGTCCGAGGGCATTGTAACAGGCGGCTATCGCCTGGGCATGGTCGATGTCAATGGCATATACGATACCCTTCTTGCCGTCAGCATATTTCTTCACGCTGTCGTAGAGGCGTTGGATGGTCTGCGGAATGTTCAGCTTCTCATCCATCTCCTTGATGGCATAGTCGCCATCGCTGCCTCGTCCTTTCAGCAGGTTTACGGTCATCTGATCGTTGGAGTACTTGCCGATCACCACGTAGTCGTAAGGTGCCAGATACCCACGCAGGATGAAGTCGTTGGTGCAGGGAGATTTCAGCAACATCCCAAACAGCTTGCTGAAGGATTTCTTGTTCATGCGGCATGGAGTGGCCGTCATACCGAGTTTCAGAGCCTTTCTGTTTCTGTCAAACAGATCTTGATAGGAGGTTGCTATGGCGTGATGGGCCTCATCCACAACGATGAGTCCTGGCGTACACTCCGCCCCTTCCAGTTCTTCGACATGTCTGTTCAACCATTGAATGGAGAGCACCCTTATTCTTACTTTCGCTTTCAGCTCCATTTCCTTCTCCCCATAGTCCAGGCAGAATCTGTCGAGCGTCTGCTGCATCTGCTCCACCAGTTCACGGCGGTGCGCCACAATCCACACTTCGCCCGTGTCATGGTTATCAAGAAACCATTTCACCACAGCCGCCATCACATAGGTCTTTCCCGTACCTGTCGGCATCTGCACCATCACCGAACTGCCTACCTTCTCCTTCTTCCCATTCTCATTATAGAATGTACTGGTAGAAGCGGTGGTCAGCACGTTGATGATATCCTCCAGCATCCTCTGCTGATAATCAAACAGCTTGATTGCTTTCATCAAAAGAAATTATATGAGAAGACAATAGCCAACAAGATGAGCCGAGCTTTTATTCAAAGCTCAACCCATCTTATCGTATATAATTAAAAATCTAAAGTCTTATTCTTTTGTGTTTCTCAGATATTAGGTATTAAAGCGTGAGAAGTGGAGCCTTCCTTAAGGGTAAGGAAGGTTTCTGTCCCCTACAAGGGGAACCGAAAGGGTCGTAAAGACTATTGAAGGTAGGTTTTCGAAAAAGCCTTTTTTAATGGTAAAGAAGGACAGGATGATTTTAGAGGGCATCAACTCCTCAGTAATCTCATTTAAGCAGGTCGATTGCCATAGTTATATTCTATTTCCTCCACAAAATCCAAGATGAGTTTCTTGGAAACCTCACAACAAGTGTACATGCCCTTGATGTCATCCACTATATAGTCATAGCTCTTCGATTTAGCGTAACTCAGATGCATCCGTAATTCTTCGATTACATGGTTGGGATATCAACTCCTCAAATCGGAACACAGAGGTCAACTGGTCAAAGTACTCATCATCCACCAATCTCTTATACTCGTAAGTATGATGCTTAATCTGCTTGTCAAGATCAGCGAGATAAGTATCAGCATCCGCCAATCGGAAGTTGATCGCCTCACGGATATGGTCGAAGAAGCAAAGACAACAATCAACGTATGCCTCCATCTTCTCTATCTCCGCCATCTCTTTCTGTGCCATGGCAACAGATTCCAAAGAAGTCGCTTCATCTCTCAGCACCTGCGCCAACTCTTTCTCTACTTCATAAGCAAGGAAGTCATCGCCATCGTACTCTTGGTAGGCATACACCTCCAAGCGGATGTATTCATCAGCCACGAAGCGCAGGTAGTCCAGCCCCCTTCTCACAGCATACTCATAGTCTTTGGCATCCACCAAAGCCTTGAATTGTTTGTATTTTGGATAGAATTGTATCATTGTTTGACTTTATAAGTTAATTCATACTAAATATTCACTTAAAAGTGAACAAACTATCAATAAAAGTATTATTTTTGTGACACTTAGAATAGCATCATTACCATTGAAAAGAATATGATTACAGACATTGAAAGTGCAACATTTGAAATTTAAGCGTTATGATACAGAACAAATTATTCCGTGACTGCCTCGCTGCGATACCAGCCGAGCAAAAGGCAGAGTTCGATTTGTCTTTTGGTATAGCCGAGCGCATTAGTGAGATTCTGAAAGCCAAGGGACTCACCCAAAAGGATTTCGCCCGCTTGCTCAACAAGCGAGACTCAGAAATCTCCAAATGGTTAACAGGCAGACATAACTTCACGACTCAAACCATTGCTCGTACAGAAACCGCTTTGGGTAGTAAACTCATCAGCATAGCCCATTGATTGGGCTATGCCTACGGATAAAATGTTTTTTATCTTACGCAGTATTTGTGACATACAAGAAATTAGTGAACGGGTATCGGTCAGAATACGCTGATAGTTATCTTTTTTGTAAAGACAAATTCTACAAGTTGATGACTTTCCATCCAAGTTGCTCCATTTTTTCTATTCTTTCATCATTCCAGTTGCGCTTATAAGAGGCATAACATAGAAGATGGGTAGGACGAGAAAAACCAACATACATCATATGCATAACAGCTTTGCATGTCACTTGCGTATATTCCGCTTTTTCCTGAAATAAAGGATTTGGATACAACACTTCAGGTCTTTTCCTTGTTGCTTTTTCCTTTATTTTAAAAAGGTGTGAGGATTCATAATCCCTAAAAGAAGTATCAACATACATTGTTGCACAATGTGTTTGTCCCTTTGTGGAATGCACAGAACCAATTTCTATATCAGGGAAATCTGACGGTGTTTCCGCTTTAAATAGTTCTGTATCAAAAACCTCTTCGCAAAAATTCGCCAACACCTGATGATTAGTGCTGATTTCAAAAATTCGAGAGAAACTGCCAGTCAAATAACTAACCAACAAAGTGTAGCATTCTAAAAAACGCTTTTGAAAGAGCAAAACAGAAGTTTGATAAATTAACAGTTTATACTCATCGAAATCATCTTTCCCCATTAACATTATCTTATTTTCTAAACGTGTTTTAGAAAACAGCCTTCCATCGCTATCACTAACATTCAACTTACGTAACAAGCAAACCAATGCTTTTTGTATAACAGTTTTACATTCATACATACTATGCTCACGACATCCAAAGACAAGGAACTCACTCAAGGTATCGTATGAACTCTGTCCTTTTTCTGATGCTTTTGCACAATTTGGAAAAATATCTTCCAAACGCAACTTGTTATTTGACATTCCATTTTTTCTTCGAATGCTCCAACCGACAATATGAAAGCCATATTTTGCACCATCCTTTGTACTTCGTAACTTATATAGCTCTATCAAATCATTGAATGTAGTCAAGAGATTATTTTTGCCATTTTCATCAAACAAAATTAAATAAGGAGGAATATCACCGTTCTCCAATTGTCTCTTTCCTTTAACTGTGAACATCGATTCACTATTATTGCCAGCTACATTATCAACAGCAAAAGGGTTGACAACTTTTGCTATACTTTCTGTTAACCGCAACGAATTTTGTAAGTATTTGACTTTACGGATATTCCATTGATCAGGTATATCCCTATCTGGCTTATTGAATATGGTTTGATTTTTGTCTCCAATTCTTTGAATACAACATTCATCACTATCAAATATGCTATCTATCAGATCTAACTGGTACTTTTTTAAGTCTTGAGTTTCATCTATAAAGATATATTTAAAGCGTTTACGAAGAGTCGTTTTTACAAAGGGATATTTACGGATATATGCATCAGCCAAGATATAACAATCATCATAATGAAGAATACCTTTTTTCATAATCGCTAGCTTCATTTTTTTCAAATCTGCTTTTATTCCCTCATGCATCTGTTGTTCAGTACCTTCTCTAATCCATGTCTTTACAGGTTTAAAACTTAGTTCATCGTCCATGCCTCTAGTATATTTCAATGAACCATCCTTCGTACGTTGAATACGAATATCTGTAAAATTAACCCCTTTTTTCAATAGATGCAACGTTCCTTTCGACAGTTTCCAAATCGATGTTTTTAAATATCTTTCTACCTCTTGCTCATAAGCCATTCCATCGATTACATGTACTTTTTGCTTGTAAAATTGCTCATAAAATGGTATCGCTAAAAATTTATCAACAAAATCCTGTACAGTACCAATGAAATGAGGCTCTTCGAAAAGCGGATTACACTCGGCATAGAGCTTCTTTTTTACTTCATTGACCGCATTGTTGGTATGTGAAAGAACGAGAATACCTTGACCTTTATCTAGAGGTAAATGCCTTGACATACAAAACAATTTAGCCTGCAATGCCGTGGTTTTTCCGCTACCTGGTACAGCCAAGAGATCACAACTTTCTAAACCTTTGATAAAATCTCTTCGTTCATCATCAAAGTGCATATCCTTAGGAAGCAAGGTCTTCTCTGCCTCATTTATATCTATATCGGTAATATTCATAGACTATAAAACAACAAATCTAATAGCATCCAACAAATATTTTATATACTCATCTTGCTGGGCAAAATCCAATTCGTTAGTCTTGATTTTCTCGGACAGAACTAATGCTATATCTGTCTTTTCTAAAGAACGATCTATCAATTTCGCCTTCAACTTCTTCTCAAATGAATCCGAGTATTGATTCGTAACAGCATCTTTTTTGAATTCTACTGTTCTAGAATGAACTTCAGCAACCGAATCCTTAAACAAATCAGAAAGAATGGGCGATTTGAACAAGCACCATTCCAACGTCCATTCTTTAGCAAGATTAAGTTCCACATTGGTTGGCAACGGCATTCCCAAATTATGTTCAACAGATTCTTTTTTTTCACTTTCTTTTTGCACTTTATTTTCTGTATCAGGTCTAACATCAAGATCTGTAACAATAGCACATTTTACTTTCATTTCCGGTTCTGATCTTCTCATAAATACACGTGCGAAATGTAAATATGCTGTCGAACCAACATTGACAACAGATATTTCATGTTGTGTTAAATCCAATCCCATTTTAGAAGCAATAACAGGAATAAGAATTTCTTCAGCCCATCCTTCAACCAGAATTACACCTTTAGCAAAAAACAGGTTTGATTTAGTTACATCTAAGAAGGTATCAAGGAACTTATAATCCTTCTTCTCTAACTTAGTATAACCTGCACCCATAGGAAACACATTGTCGCTATTACACATAAGGATGCTATTAACATCAGTGTCCTTACCTAGTTTTACTTTAGAAGTGATATTGGGACTATGGGTCGTCAGAATAAACTGCACACTCTCTTCTTGCTGTAACGCAGAAATAACCTTCATCTGAGCTTGGGGATGAATATGAGCTTCAAGTTCTTCTATCAAACAGACCTTAAGATTGTCACCCTTCTTTTTAAGATGTAATAGTTCGGTTGCCATAAATAAGCGATTAAGTGTACCCAGTCCCAAATTCTTGCTATTAACTACACTTATCGCCAAGCGTTCCAAAATGTTTTTCATCGAAGGATCCGCCAAAAGAAATTGGGATTCTGCATCATCAGATATAAAGAGTTTCACAAATTGATCAATCACTCCCTTTATCTGCCTTTTATGAGAAGTTTCGCCACCTGTATCATCATCAAACCATTTCTCTATTTTAGCATTTGCTTCTTCAATTATTTTAATTAAATCATGCTTTTCTCCATTGGGATTTTGCTTCAATAGTTCATGCGACTGTAAGATTTGAGACAATCTTGAATTTTTCTTTGCTGTCAATTCATTCTCTGCATCACGGAGTGGTTTGAGATAAGTGATACGCAAGTTATCTTTCATCATTGGAGTCAGACTATGACCATCAGCATCAAAACCACCTCTCACTTCATAAGCTTGTATATGTCCATCCTTACGAACCACATCAAGCACAAGTTTTATACTTGCCATTCCTCCATTTTCCTTAGGGGCAGATATTTCTGTGAAATTTTTCGCCTCATCATCTGTAACATCATCTATCAGTAGTTCGATTCTCAAATGATCCTTATCGTTATAAAAGTCATCTTGAAGAATACGTATAGACTCGTATGCATTAGTCTTCAAAACATACTTGATTGCATCAATGATGGCAGTCTTGCCAGAATCATTTTCACCAATCAATACGTTCATACCGCTTTTAAAAGGTACTGTAAGATGAGGATTCGTTAAATCAAAGTCATCAGCACCATACTTGCGAAAATTCCAAAGTTTTAATTCTGATATGTACATAAACAAAGTTATTTAAGTATTACACTTAGCGGGATAAAAGTCCTCACAAAAATATCAAACTAGCATTTCCACAACATCCAGGCGGTCACATCCCGCACAAGATGGCGCAGGACTTTGATGCCCCGCCAACCTTACAACGTAGCAGTTCTGAGCACCGGAGGGCGGTTACATCCTCTCGTCCCTGAGGGTTTCTGTCCCCCCAGAATCCTTTAAGATTCAAAAAATTTCATCAAAGCATATCGAATCGCACGATTGATAACATAAGAAGACTGTTTGCAATGCATCACTGCAATAACAACCACTTCATATCTATCAATCAAATAAAAAACCATATTAGGACCAATATTGAGATGCCTAACCTTAATGCCATCTGAAGAAAACTTTTTGTCCCAAATTCCTATATCAGGATTTTTCCTCAACTCATTAACCTTATCAAGAATTCTTCGAAGAGACTTCTTTGCTGTTATCTCTCCAAAGTTATCAACAACATATTGCATATCTGCTCGTAGTTGCTCTGAAGCAAAAGGTAACCATCTCAGTTCCATCCCATAGCCTCCATGACAGCTTTTTCCACTTGTTCTTGGGTCAAGCAGCGACCAGCACGATGTTCTTTAACAGCATACTCCGCCAACTTTTTCATGAGTTCAGGAGACAGTTGATTTATCAAATCATCATTTCCAGCTTCCTCATCATTAAGAGACATCTGTATCAATTCGGCAAGATTGCTTCTATCTTCCCTACTCCAATTCTTGATTTCATTCCAATATGGAAGAACCATATTTGCTATATTACCAGTTGTATACATAATTCTAGCCTCCTATTTATTCTAGTTCAACATTCTGCCGCCAAAATTACGTTTTTTTTTCGAATCCACCAAGAAAAAAGCAAGAAATCTGCAAGTTATCAGCAAATTACCACAAAACCAGCACTTCAATAATCCTATCCACCTTTCCCCAGGCGGTCCCATTCCGCACAACATGGCGTAGACCTTTGATGGTCCGACAACCATAAAGCGAAGTGGTTCCGAGCACCGGAGGGCGGTTACATCCTCTCTCTTCGGGCAAGAGAGAGGCTTGGTGAGAGATATGGAGCTCTCCTTGCAGGAGAGACGGAGAGGTAGAAAAGTCATCTAAAGGGAGACGGAGGGATTCGAAAGTATATCACCAATACAGCGTCCCCACTATAGATTACATTCCTGCTTTTTTTAATATAGCACGAGCTATAGCAATTTTCTCAGAAAAATCAACACGCTCTTTACTTTTCATAACCTCATCTGCATTGTTGATAAAGCGCATAGCTTCATCACCATGAAGAGTCGGAATAACCTTTATATCTATTGCCATAATCTATCCTCCAACTATCAAAATGTAATCAGCAAACAGAGTCAATAATATATTTTTTATTTTTCTATCCAGTTTTCAACAACAATACCATTCAGCCTTCCTATGTGCTTAACGTTTTCTGTAACCATAACCATATTATTTATGATAGCTGTAGTACCGATAATTATGTCAGCATCTTCAATAAGCAAACTTGACAGGTTCTGACTTTGACATTTTACTTTCGTTGATATTTGCTATAATATCTTCTGCCGACTGTTCGCCAACCCAAGAACCACAGCAACGTTCTACCATTTCTTTAGTTCTATCTGCTGGCGTTTTTATTTCCTCTGCATTTGCCATCGACATGGAAAGTAAAGCAATAACCTCTATCTTATCTTCCTTACTTAACTTTTCGAGTTCATGCCAATGAGGAACCTTACTTGCGAGCCTATTACTTAAAGCAACAATATTCATAATTTTCTTCTTTTTAAACGTTCAACTTTGCCGCAAAATACGCTTTTTCTTCGAAACCACAAAGAAAACCACAAGAAATCTGCAAGTTATCAGCAAATTACTCGCAAAATCTACAGACTTTGGAGAAGAATTGGCACTATTATACAAATCTATTCATCATAATCTTCCGGCTTAGTATTTAGCAAATTCACGGTAGCCATGAACTCGCTTACCAAATCAGCGAATTGAGGATTATCCTTACGAATGATTAGTGCTGCATAGTTATCATTACCCTCCTCGTCAGTAATCGTTTGTGGCAGGAAAACATACTCCTTTCTTTCCCCGTAGATGCCAAACCAGTATTTGAATAAGCGATTACGCATCTTCTGCATGCCACCACTTGTATCACAGATATAAAGAAATGCAGCATTGTTCTTTGCAAAGAATTCCTCCACTATGGCAAGAATAGTCTCTCGCACCTTAGGATCACGAGGAGACTTCACTCCCTTCGGATTAGAGATACCAAATTGATAAACTAACCCATTATGAAGTATATCATCCCTTTCAAAAGTTACGAAGATTTCAGCATCATAATCTGTGATGAAACACAATGTATCATCAGCTAGGGCCACTTTTACCTCATAGGGCGAATTGGCATTAATCGCAGCCAAAGACATCTTTTCTACTACCATACTTCTACCCCTATAGGTTCTTTACCAGTACGTTCCAGACAGCTTTTGCGAACCAAGTTCTCCAGTTTCTCCACCATTTTACGTTTGTTTTCCTTAGAAGCATTCCAACGGCGTAGAGCCTCTTCCCTTGTTAACCTTGTTGTATCCATATATTCTTCCTCCTATTTATTCTAGTTCAACATTCTGCCGCCAAAGTTACACCTTTTTCTCGAAACTGCCAAGAAAACCACAAGAAATCTGCAAGTTATCAGCAAATTACTACAAAATCAACTGTGAACTATTAACAGTAAACTATAAACTGCTATTCCCCAGGCGGTCCCATCCCGCAAAACATGGCGCAGACCTTTGATGGTCCGACAACCTTATAGCGCAGCGGTTCCGAGCACCGGAGGGCGGTTACATCCTTCCCTTTTCGAGAAGGGAAGGCTTGGTTAGGATGTGGAGCTCTCCTTGCAGGAGAGACGGAGAGGTAGAAAAGTCATCTAAAGGGAGACGGAGGGATTCGAAAAACATCTCTTTTTCGAAGTATTCCTTTGTTTCTATAATTCTGATTTTTAAGAATTCGGATGCAAAGGTAAAGACTTTATGTATTAAAGCCTTATGCTGAAATGGAGATATGCTCATTCCCTCCTTTTCCACTCCCCCACATCGCTTATCACCGCCCCGAAGTCGTAGCCGGCCACGGAGAGCATCTTGTCGCGGACGCTCTTCTCCATGCCACCGTCAAAGGGATGGAGGGTGACACCGGAATAACAGTCGCAGAAGCATTGCTCCAATATATCCAGTATGCGGCACATCTGAAGAATGCGGTCCCAGACAGAAGAGGTATTGAGGAGAAGGATGCGGATGGCGGCGTACAGCTGCATCACTGACACCGACTCGTGGTAACGGAAATGATACTGCGCCCTGCTGCTGAGATGATTCTTCTCTAAATATCTTGCACTATACACTTGATGACCTAAGCCATCCACTGCCAACAGGCGATCACCAATCTTGATGATGAGCTGGACTGGAACATAATCTTTCTGGCTGCTCATGAATTCAAACGTTATTTATGTTAAAAACTCGTTCCCTAGCTAGGAAACAAATGCGATGAAATATCACCGACTTTTTATAATTTTGCCAGCGTTAGACAAAAACAACGATGAATTCGTGAAAACAACTAACAATGTTTTATATTAACTAAACAAAGGAAATGTAATTATGAACATCAACATTTTCAATGGCTACCAGTCCACCGTGCCTGCTGTCATCAAGTTCCAGCAAATGGTGGACATCATCAGGGGCGACAAGCAGCTCGCCGAACTGACGAAGCGTTACCGCATCACGCACCAGAGGGAGTACAAGAGCCAGTGCTACTGCTTCTCCGTGACCTGCGTCTTCCAGGGTGGCAAGGCGAAGAAGGACATCATCGAGGTAACGGGCGTCGGATTTTCTGACTTCGACCACGTGCCGAAGGAGAAACTAGCCGAACTCTGCGCCAAGCTGAGAGAGGACAGCCACACTTTGTTCTTCCACATCACCGCTTCGGGCGAGGGACTGCGCGTGCTCTATCGCTACGAGATGAAAACGGGCATGACGCTGGAGGAGCAGATGAAGTTCTATCCCACAGCCTTCCGCCATGGCAACCAGTATTTCTCCGACCTGCTGGGCGTGGAGTACGACGAGCATTGCTGCAACCTGGGCAGACTGATGGGTGCCGCCTACGACCCGGATGCCTTCTTCCGACCCGATGCTGAACCTTTCAGCTACGACTGGCTGGTGGCACGACAGCAGGAGAAGACCTTGCAGGACAATGCCACGGCTCGATTGCGACGGGAGGTGAAGAAGATTGACCGCCTCTACGACGACAAGCTTGCCAAGGAACTGGAGCAAGAGAAGAAGACTTATGTGGCGGGCAGCATGAACGAGTATGTGTCGTGCCTCGCCTACAAGCTCAATGCCTTCGGTTTCTCTGCCGATGCCGCCCTGGAGTTCATCCGCCAGGAGTTTCCCGACTACGAGCGTCCGAAGGCTGCCGTGGACAGTTGCTACCGTCAGACTGAGGAGCACGGCAAGCGCAAGCACGAGTTGCAAAGCCGTCGCCATGAGGCGGGCAAGTCGGCTTCCGTGAACGACATCATCAAGTTTCTGGGCGAGCACGTGGAACTGAGGTACAACCAGATTACCATGAGGGTGGAGTATCGCATGAAGGAAGAAGGCAACGGCGAGGATTCTTCTACCCCCAGACTTTGGCAGATCATCAACGACCGTGCGGTCAACACCCTGTGGAGCGAGATGTCGAAGACAAACCGTGCTGCGGTGCAAGACTTCTTCCGTGTCATCGAGAGCAACTATGTGCAGCCGTTCAATCCGTTCATCGACTATCTGGGTAGCCTTCCCGAATGGCACGAGGGCGACACCGACTACATACAGCAGCTTGCCGACAGCGTGACCATCAAGGGTGGCGAGGAGCAACAGAAGCTATGGACCTGCTACCTGCGCAAGTGGCTCGTGGGAATGCTGGCTGGATGGACGCTCGACGACGTGGTAAACAATGTGATCATCGTATTGATAGGCGCACAAGGCTCCGGCAAGAGCACTTGGATAGCCATGGTATTGCCGCCCGAACTGCGCCAGTATTTCTACACCAAGACCAACGCCAGCCGCCTCTCCAAGGACGACCTGCTGGTGCTCGCCACCTACGGTCTGATGCTCTGCGAGGAGCTGGACACGATGAAGCCCTCAGAGCTGAACCAGCTGAAGGCTGCCGTCACCATGCTCACCATCGACGAGCGTGCTGCCTATGCCCATTACGCAGAGCATCGGCCCCATATAGCCTCGTTTGCCGCCACAGGCAACAACGTTCAGTTCCTCTCCGATCCTACGGGCAATCGTCGCTGGCTGCCCTTCGAGGTGGAGAGCATCCAGTCGCCCCGTGAGCATCCCTTCGACTATCCCCATATCTATGCCCAGGCGTTGCATCTGCTGCGCTCAGGCTTCAGATATTGGTTTACGCAGCAAGAGATCATCGAGCTCAACCTTCACAACCACAAGTTTGAGGCACCCCGTCTGGAGCGGGAACTCGTTGCGCTCTACTTCGCCCATCCCACCGAGGAACAGCATGGAATATTCATGACCGCCAGCCGTGCCCTTCAGATTATCGGAGCGGGCATCAGCCAGAAGCTCAGTGCCGTATATGTGGGCAGGGCTTTCTGCGAGCTGGGATTCCGCAAGGTGAGGGTGAACCACTGCTGGGGCTATCTCGTGATAGAGCGTGACGGCGACATGATCAAGGCACAGCAAGTACACCTGGCGATGGAGGCAGAGGGCGACTATTTCCAGCAGGATACCGCCCCCGACCTGCCCTTCTAGGGGTGGGTAGGGTAAGTAAGGGGAGGGTACTTTCTAAGATTTTCCTTATGTAAAGGTTCGTTTACTATAGGAAAGATACAGTATATATATAGACTCCTGGAAAAAGCGATTTTCTACTCACCCTAGTTACCCCCTGGCGTAAACAAGATAGTTACGATAGCTAAGTATCATAGTTACGACCCGTAAGTATCATACTTATGGATCATAACCCTAATAGATATTTCTCTACACGCAAATTTCTTATTGTTTTTTCGGAACACGAATTACACGAATTACACGAATAAGTTGCTTGAAGACGAAAGATTCGTTAGATTCGAGAGATTCGTGTTCAAAATTCAACATTCAACATTAATAATAAAGACAATGGATTTACGAAGTTACACCAAGCAGGAGTTAGCCCTGCTCTATTTTCCGGATTCCGACCCGGACGTGGCAAGAGCCCATCTGATGAGATGGATAGTAAGATGCACCCAGCTCTATGAGCAGCTGCTGAAGAGTGGATACACCAAGAACAGCAAGGAGTTCAATCCCCTGCAAGTATCCTATATTTTCTTCCATTTGGGAGAGCCCTGATATTTATCAGTGATAATCGTTGAGTATCGTGGAGCAACATTGAGCATCGGTGAGTTGGGAATGAGAAATGTTGTATCTTTGCATTGTGATTCAGAAAGAAGAACATTAACCATTAACACTTAAAAACTATGTTGCTTTACGTACTAAAACTAAATCAGAACGCCAAGATGCCAGAGGCATACGGCAAGTACTACGCCTATCCAGTCATCACGCAGACGGTAGACATCGACGGCCTGGCCGAACACATGGCTAGCCACAACACTCCTTTCTCCAAGGGAGCCATCAAGGGCATGATTACCGATATGGTATCGTGCATCAAGGAACTCACCTTGCAGGGTATCGCTGTGAAGATCGACGACCTCGCCATCTTCTCCATCGGCATCCGCAACAAGGAGGGAGCTGCCTCGGAGAAGGAGTTCACCATCGCCAAGAACATCGACGGCTTCCGTCTCCGTGCTCGTGGCACCGGTGAGTTCAGCGCCAAGACCATCAACCTCGATGCTACGCTGAAGAAGGCCACTGCTCTGTTAGGGGATGGCACCACCCCGGATACCGACAAGGGAACCACGGGTGGCGAAAACACCGATCAGGGTGGTAGCGGAACCACGGGAGGCGAAAACACCGACCAGGGCGGTAGCGGAACTACCGGAGGCGAAAATGTAGACTTTTAGTAGGTCCTTGCCTCCTGGCATCTGAAACAAGAAGAAGCGCATCGGCAGGATGCAGTCCGGAGTAATCCGAGGGCACATCAGGAATGAGTTCATCACTCAACATTGTCAAATCATCGCCCTGAACGGATACTTGCTCATCCTGCCCGCTTCCTTTTGTCTCCCACACTAATCATTAATCATTTATCACTAATCACCATGAAAGTAAACTGGAAATCCGTCATCAATTTCGTCATCACTGTCCTCACCGCCGTCCTCAGCACCTTCTGCATGCAGAGCTGCAAATGATAGCGTCTGAACACGAATTACACGAATCGAACGAATCAATCTGTTCAAAGGACATATTCGTGTCATTTGAGAAATTCGTGTTCAGTTAAATATCTGTTCAAAGGACATATTCGTGTCATTCGAGAAATTCGTGTTCAGTTAAATATCTGTTCAAGCACGGAAAATTCGTGTCATTCGAGGAATTCGTGTTCAGTTAAACCCGTTAAAATCCATAGAATCAAATGAAGAATCAAAGAAAAATCGATCTGATTGTGGTACATTGCAGTGCCACACGTGTTAACCAGGACTTCCCTGTAGAAGCCTTGGAAGCCTGCCACAAGGCCCGTGGTTTCCACTCCATCGGTTACCACTATTACATCACGAAGGATGGCATGGTCTATCCCTGCCGTCCAGAAAACGAGGTGGGTGCTCACGCCCGCCACTACAACGCCCACAGCATCGGAATCTGCTACGAGGGTGGTCTCGACGAGAAAGGCAAGCCTGCCGACACTCGCACTCCAGCCCAGAAGGATTCTCTGGAAGACCTCCTCTACAGTCTCTCCCTCGACTATCCCGATGCCGAGATTCTAGGCCATCGTGACCTCCCCTGGGTTCGCAAGAGCTGTCCTAGCTTTAATGTCAAGGAATGGCTGAAGGAAATCGACTTCCATCTCTAGAAAATGCTCCTCATCTGATAACAGATGGGGAGTTTTTTTGAAAGGTACGAAACTTTATCTAGGCACAAAATACGGCATTCCCCGAATAGTTACATCGTGACTGATGCGTGAGGGATAAATACCCTTTTAAGCCATCAATCACCCATTCAATTCCTTTAGTTATCAGAAGCTTATCCGAGTTTTGTCTAAAAATCGTGATGGGTGATAGATGCTTTGCAAAAATCTTATTCCACCGTCACGCTCTTCGCCAAGTTTCTCGGCATATCCACATCCAGTCCCTTATCCACAGCCACATAGTATGCGAGCAGCTGCAGCGGAACCACGCTCAGCAGCGGAACCAACGCATTCAGGGTTCTTGGAATCTCCAGTACATTATCCGCAATCTTCTTCACCTGCTGGTCACCCTCAGTCACAACGGCAAGGATGCGGCCGTTTCTCGACTTCACCTCCTGCATATTCGAGATAATCTTTTCATACAACTGATGATGCGTAGCAAGGAAAACGATTGGCATATCCTGATCTACCAGGGCGATAGGACCATGCTTCATCTCGGCAGCAGGATAACCCTCGGCATGGATGTAACTGATTTCCTTCAATTTCAACGCACCCTCCATTGCCACAGGATAGTTTACGCCACGCCCCAAGTACAGGAAGTTGTGCGCATAGGTAAACATTCTCGAAATATCCTTGATCATCGGAGCCTGCTCCAATACCTTCTCCATCTTCTGCGGAATCTCAGAAAGTTCCTCAATCATCTGATAGTAATCAGCATTGTTCAGGGTTCCCTGCTCATGTCCCAAAGCCAGGGCAAGAAGCGTAAGAACCGTCACCTGCCCGGTGAATGCCTTCGTACTTGCCACACCAATCTCCGGACCCACATGGATATAGATACCCGTATCCGTTTCACGGGCGATGGAAGAACCCACGCCATTCACTATACCGAATATCAGCGCACCCTTCTCCTTTGCCAGCTTAATCGCAGCCAAGGTATCAGCCGTCTCACCACTCTGGCTAATCGCAATCACAACATCCTCTGGCTCAATCACCGGGTCGCCATATCTGAACTCACTGGCATACGCCACCTCCACTCTCTTGCGGCACATCTTCTCAATCAACTGCTTACCAATCAGTCCGGCATGCCAACTGGTACCACACGCCACGATGATGATATGCTTCGCCTGAACCAGTCGGTCACGATAATCACGAAGCGCAGAAAGAACGATGCGGTTGTTCTCAGGATGCTCCTTGTCAGCATAAAGACGACCACTCATACAATCCTTCAGACAGTTAGGCTGGTCATAAATCTCCTTCAGCATAAAGTGATCAAAACCACCCTTGCTCAACTTGCTGATGTCCAGATCCACGGTCTTGATATCATAATGACATGCCGAATGCTCCAGGTTGATGATATTCAACTCCTCACCTACCCTGATGTCAGCAATCTGACCATCCTCCAGATACACCACCTTATCCGTATGCTCTACGATAGGCGTAGCATCACTGGCAATATAGAAGTCCAGATTATCCTTACCCACACCAACGACCAGCGGACTAGACTGACGAGCAGCCACCAGATGGCTAGGATTCTCTTTCTCAACAACAGCAATGGCGTAAGCACCGATGGCATCGTTTAATGCCTGACAAACGGCAGAAACCAAGTCCTTGCCATTCTGCTGATAGTAGAAATCAATCAGCTGCACCAGCACCTCGGTATCAGTAGTACTCTTGAACTCATAGCCCTTCTCAATAAGCTGTTCCTTCAAAACCTGATAGTTCTCGATGATGCCATTATGCACCAAAGCCAAGTCACCGCTCATGCTCACATGAGGATGGGCGTTGGTAGCAGAAGGCTCACCATGGGTAGCCCAGCGGGTATGGGCGATACCCACATGACCGCTGCAATCCTTCTCGGCAGCCATCGCCTCCAGGTTGCTCACCTTACCCTTTGTCTTATACACATTCAGTTGATTCTCACTGTTAATCAATGCCACACCTGCGCTATCATATCCACGATACTCCAGTTTCTTCAAGCCATCTATAAGGACAGGATAAGCATCATTCTGACCAATATATCCAACAATTCCACACATAATTCCGTTACTCTCTTTTTAATTTGTTATTTATTGATTTGTTTCTTCCAATCCAGGAATCTCAGGATGAGCGAAATCTGATCCTCCCACTTATCGCTCAATCTCATCGCCTCCTCCTTGTTATAAGCAGGATGACTTTTGGTAAAACCACTGAATATTTCATCGATACAAACACTTCCCTCCGTTTCATAAAGGGTATTGACCAAGTCGAACATTCGGGCTTCATCACTAGGATGAAACGACTCAGGATGTTCAGACAGCCAAAGGTTGAATTTACTTTTACTCTCTGAATTCATAAATTAAATATTATAAATGGATGGTAGTATCTGCTAATCAGTACCATCATCCGTGTTAATCAGTCCATTACCTTATTTAAAAAGAAATAAGCCAACAGGATGAGCAGATCTTTTATTCAAAGCTCAACCCATCTTATCGTATATAATTAAAAATCTAAAGTCTTATCCTTTTGTGTTTCTCAGATATTATTATTAAAGAGGAAGTTTAATCTTTGCATTTTTTGAGCGTTCCACCATACGACGGATTGCCTCTTGTGCACCTTCAGGAAATAGCTATTGCCATAATCTTATCTCCTATTATTTATCATAAACAGAGAAAATTCCACCATTACATATCAATTATTCATCTTTTCCACCAATTACATTCTTGATAATTTCATCAACAACATAATCAAAGTAACGAGCACTCTAGTTACAGCCATTTTGATATTGCTTTAATTGTTCTTGGCGACTTCTTATGCTTATATTGTCGATAATCAATATTCGACAAATCAGGATGTTCCATTTCATCCCAAGATGGGAATTGTGATAACTCTGCGGAAAGTTCTGCATCCGTCTTAGTACGATACTTACTACGATATTCTTTTACCGGCTTACCATTAAGAATAACTAAGCAGGTATATAATTTATCAATATCCTTAGAAGAATATATTGCATCCATAAGACAATGTCTCATTTCCTGAACAGACAAAGGAGGCCTTACGACTGGAGTTGGCTCAGCAACCATACCAGCCGCAGCATTATCTTCTGTTATTTTATATCTATTTTCTTCCATACCTTTGTATTTTATGTTAGATGCTGCCAAAATTACGCTTTTTTCTTGAAACCACCAAGAAAATCACAAGAAATCTGCAAGTTATCAGCCAATTACTACAAAATCAACAGTGAACTATTAACAGTAAACTATAAACTGCTATTCCCCAGGCGGTCCCAGCCCGCAAAACATGGCGCAAGGCTTTGATGCCCCGCCAACCTTAGAACGTAGCGGTTTGAGCAACGGTGAAAAGCCCTAAAGACTCTCAATCCACTTCTTACCGCTTTTCGTAAAAGCAGACCAAAGATAAAGACAGCAGGCAACGATGCCAACACCACCCAAAACAATATACATTCCTTCCATAATTATTTCTTTTTTAATTTGTATGGAGTACGTTCATGGAGATGCCGGAAGTTTTCGATACGTTCTTCATTAAATGTTCCTTCATTCCACATTCTATCTAATTCTGCATCAGCCATCTGAATAAAACAATCAGAAACAACAACCTCCTGTTCGTGACAAGAGGGAGAACTCCATCCCATAGTCTCCATCACAGATTTTTCCACTTGTTCTTGGGTCAAGCAACGACCAGCACGATGTTCTTTAACAGCATACTCCGCCAACTCTTTCATGAGTTCAGGAGACAAAGAAAGAACTGAATTTGTTGTATTACCAGTTGTATACATAATTCTAACCTCCTATAAATTCTAGTTCAACATTCTACCGCCAAAGATACGCTTTTTTCTTTAAACCACCAAGAATATCACAAGAAATCTATAAGTTATCAGCAAATTACTACAAAATCAACTGTGAACAATTAACAGTAAACTATAAACTGCTATTCCCCAGGCGGTCCCATCCCGCATAACATGGCGCAGACCTTTGATGGTCCGACAACCATAAAGCGTAGCGGTTCTGAGCACCGGAGGGCGGTTACATCCTTTGCCCTTTTGGAAAGGGCGAGGGCTTGGAAGTGGGTTAAGGACCCTCCCGCTGGGGAGGGACAGGTGGGGCAAATACAGCACTGTAGGACGGTTACATCCTCTCGTCCCTGAGGTTTCTGTCCCCCAGAACTGGGGGAACCGAAGGGGGCGTAAAGACTATTGAAGAGAGGCTTGGAGAGAAAGGTGGAACCTTCCTTAAGGGTAAGGAAGGACGGGTTGGTTTTCGAAAACATCTTTAATGGTAAAGAAGGACGGGATGATTTTAGAACTCCCTTCTTACCGAAGAAATAGAGTTGCAGAAAACATCCCTTTCTCGGCAGAAAGTAATAAATGAGGCGATTACACAATCGCCTCTTTAATACTTTCTACGATGTAACGGACATCATCATCCGTTACCATCGGACCAGCTGGCAAGCAGACACCCACCTTGAAGATGGCCTCACTTACGCCATTCACGTATGCAGGAGCATTCTGATATACAGGCTGCTTATGCATAGGCTTCCACACTGGTCTTGCCTCAATCTTCTTGCTCAACATGAAGACACGCAATGCCTCCACATTCTCATTCGGCTGACAGTCAGTAGTAGGAGAATCCACCATGTGAATCACACCAGCAGCACCACCAACGGCAGTCTTCACTACCTCTTTATATGCATTCTCCTGACCTTGAATCTTCAACTTCGGATCAAGAGTCACAGTACAGAGCCAGTAGTTGGAATCATAGTTGGCATTAGGCGCCTCATGCAAGGTTACACCCTCAACATCCTTCAAGAGTTCCTTATACAACTCCTGTACATGCTTATGATGAGCGATGTGATCCTCCAATACAGTCATCTGACCACGACCGATACCCGCACAAACATTACTCATACGATAGTTGTAACCGATGGCAGTATGCTGATAGTAAGGATAAGCATCACGAGCCTGGGTGGCATACCACATCACGTTGTTCTTACTCTCGGCATCCTGGCAAATCAAGGCACCACCACCAGAAGTAGTAATCATCTTGTTACCATTGAATGACAACACGCCAAACTTACCGAATGTACCCAGCACCTGACCTTTCCATCTGGAACCGCAGCCCTCAGCAGCATCCTCCACTACAGGGATACCATACTTTTCTGAAATCGCCATGATCTTATCGCAATCATAAGGCATACCATAGAGAGCAACAGGAACAATCGCCTTAGGATACTTACCCGTCTTCTCCTTACGATCGATAATCGCCTTCTCCAGCAACTCCGGATCCATATTCCATGAATCAGGCTCAGAATCGATGAATACAGGAGTAGCACCAAGATAAGTAATAGGATGAGAAGAAGCACAGAAAGTAAAACTCTGAACGCAAACCTCATCACCAGGACCTACGCCACTAGCCTGCAAACCCAAATGAACAGCAGCAGTACCAGCGCTCAGAGCCACCACCTCACGAGACAACTCAGAGCCATCGCTGTTCTTAGAAACGAAAGCCTTGAGGTCATCCTCAAAACCATTCACGTTAGGACCCAGAGGCACCACCCAGTTGGTATCAAATGCCTCCTTCACGTATTTCTGTTCCTCACCAGTCTCGCTCATGTGAGCCAGACAAAGATAAATAGTCTTTCTTTCTTCCATTTGTATATTGTATTTAAAGTTTATTCATTAACAAATTCCCCTCACTATCCCCAAGCTTCTCCAATCTGCCCCATCAAGCAACCCATTATCTCCAGGCGGTCCCAGCCCGCACAACATGGCGCAGACCTTTGATGGTCCGCCAACCATAAAGCGAAGCGGTTCCGAGCACCGGAGGGCGGTTTCCCTCTTCTTCCCTGAGGGGAGAAGACCGAGAAGAGAGGTGGAGCCTTCTTTAATGGTAAAGAAGGACGGGATGATTTTAGAAACCCTTTTTTAATGGTAAAGAAGTATGGGTACGTTTTCGAAAAAAATCTTTTTTCTAAAGAGAGCCAGAGAATTTCGAAAACAACCTTCTTTTCCCTTTAAGAATTCCTAGGAATCCCAAATATCCTAGGAATGCCCCCACACTATTATGCATCACATCATCCGTTTCACAAAGCCCTTTGCAAAAGGCGAATTGTAAAACTTCAATAATCCCCGATAAGCAGATACCCGATAAGAGAACCTTCTTGGTTTTAAAACCAATTCCTCCAAGCAGCAATCCTATCGGCATAAAGAGCGCCATATTCAGCAGTATCTCTATTAGGTCTGCAGGATAATCCACCTTATTCCAGATATCGGAATAGTTCCAAAATGGCATCAACTCGACATGTCGTTCCATGACGCTAGCTCTACAGACCACGGTAGAACAAAGAACCAGAAAGTAATATTCCGCAAGCAAAGCCCCAAGCACGAAACTCTTTGCCCTACTCCCTTTCATCACTAACAATCCTATCACGATTGCAACAGAAAGCACAAGAAAGGAGATAAGCACATACTCCACAGGAATTCGAGGATTCAGCCATTCGTAAATTTCATCCATGAAGAACTATACTTCCTCCCCTGCAAACTTCACTTTTCTGCCAAGCACTGTTGCGAATATCATTTCGATATCCTTCCAGAAGGAGTAATGGCGATAGTAATAGCAGTTAAGGCGAACCTTATCTGGGTATATCACCTTGTCATTATACTCAGTAGCTATTTCCTGCATAGGGCGAGTATCACCCTCAGCCTGTTTCTTTGCCACATAGTCAGAAATCATTTCGTCCTCCAGGCGATATTTCAAGGTAGCAGGGCCAGTGATACCAGGACGAAGCTTCAACACATCCCTGTCATCCCCCTCCAACTTATCAGCATAACCAGGAACATCAGGACGAGGTCCCACAAAACTCATGTTACCAACCAACACGTCCCAAAGTTCAGGCAACTCATCAATCTTATAATGGCGGAGCTTCGCACCAAATGGAGTGATTCTACTATCACCCGCTACCGATACCGATGAACCATTATGATTCACCACCATCGATCGGAACTTATGGCACTTAAACAACTTACCACCCTTTCCCACTCTCTTCTGAACAAAGAAAGCCGAACCTCCCGGCATCTTCTTATGAATAAGAAAAGCCACAAGCGGGAATAACCACCATATCAAAAGCAAACCGCAAAGGGATGCTACTATATCAAATAATCTCTTAAATATCATAGTTACTTTTTCACATAATGAATCTTCTTGAAGACACCACATACCAAGTTCATTCCTGTCCAGAACAAACTTGATATAGGATTCATCTTCATTGCCTCATGCCAGAGTTTATAATGCCACTTGATCATTGTCGCATAACCGTGAGTTGAAACACTACCAACTCTTCCTCTGCGATACTTTGCCAAGCATTCATCAAGGAGATAACAATCTTCCTTTTGGCACACCTGCAACCACATCGCATAGTCATTATTCTTCTTAATGTCTTCTATCTGGATCAAGCCTACCTTTTCACGGTTATACATCACAGTTAGACACCCAAGCCAACAGAAAGAATACATACCCAATCTCGTGATGTGTTTAGGACCAGTAATAAGAACACCTGTTGCACGAGATTTTTCGCCCATCTCTTCATAACGAGTATAAGAGAAAGCATAACCATTCTCCACCATAAACTTCAACTGGTGCTCTAATTTCTCAGGCATCCATAAATCATCACTATCAAGGAATGCAATCCATCTACCCTTAGCTCTACGAAGAGCATTATTGCGAGTAATAGCTGCTCCACTATTCCTAGGATTGCACTCATATTTGATGCGACTATCCTTATCCAGATATGGACGGATTACCTCAAGTGTATTATCGGTAGAACAATCATCCTGTATTAGCAATTCCCAATTCTGGTAGGTCTGAGCCAGGATACTTCTTATTGTCTCACAGATAAAAGGAGCGCACGCCCATGTTGGAGTGATAATTGATACTAATCCAAAATTTTTCATTCTTTTATTTTTATTATCTTTGCATAGAAATTTAAAATCAGAGTATGAAACAAAAACGTTCTTTTGAAAACATGCGGTCCCATTCAAAACATCGTAGCTATTTATCCTATGGATAAAACAAAAGCATACAGCATTAAGCCACAGAGGACGCAATTTTTCACCATTATAAACCTCGATTCTTATTCAGCAAATTTTGCAGAACCCACAAAAAAGATTTTGACTTACAACGAACAGGCTATGATATTTTGAAATATGACATCAGCTTTATTTATTAACAAAATCACAAATCTTAGGAGGAGCAAATTCCATCCTTTTAGACAGAACATTTTCTTTTAATTCTCGTAAAAGATTTCTATTTCTTTCGAGCAATATTACTCTATTTATCATCTGTTCTTTACCATTCTTAAAGGAAACAATAAATCCACTCTTGCCATCATCAACAAATTCATGAGAATGCTTCCATTCTGTCACAATCACAGGGATACCTGATATATAAGCATCAACTACAGAACCAGGAAGACCTTCTGTATAGAAATGTGTTGGCAACAGCATAACATCATAATTGCTAAGAGTCTCATGAATTTCTTTAGGTTGTAAAGCGCCTCGATATTCTACAAATCCATACTTTGCCACATTACTTTCAAAATACTGTTTGTTTTCATTATCTTCAGGGCCAAAAAATGTTATTAAGAATTTTTCTTGCAAACCATTTTTCTTTATATATTCAGCCAAGTCAAATATCCAATCAATACCCTTTTGCTTCATAACACGAGCCATAAAAACAATTCTTAGTTTATCAGATTCAGAAGGCTTAGGATTATACTCAAAGAAACGGAAATTAGGGAACAAATCAACATTATTAAAACTATAATCCCCCTCCAATTCCTTCTTCAATCTTTTGGTTTCGACATGTATACCTTTTATACGACTAAGCATAAGACGATGAATTATGCGATGCGAAAGAAATTCTCTTAACCACCCTCCAACAACAAAATAATGTATTTTAAATCTAAATAACAACGACAAGATGAATATTACAGGAAAGAACACACTTAAGTTGTTTTGTGCAGGAAGATAAAATAATGTCTTACAACACATTACCTTCCAAAACATCTTAAAAATAAAGAACTTGTTCCTCTTCAATTCCTGCGTATCAAAATAATCAACAGTACAATCGTTCAGCTGTTCTTTAGCCAAACGATATACGTCTCGTGTCTTAACTGTTTGACCATCCAATTGGTTGGTCAAATAACCAAAATATCCTAAAACTAAAATCTTCATCATTTCAATGCATTTAACAAATAATTAATCGATATTTCTTTTTGTACTGCTAATAATTTATAGACTTCTGCATAATTGATAGGATTGTTCCAACAATTTGACAAAGATAAATCTTTTACAGAATCAAACATTCGGTTCTCAAGATGCAGTATCTTCAGCAAACTGACAATACGAGATTCCTTACCATTATGATTAATAACAGCAGCAAATTCTCGTTTGTATATAATAGAAAAGGCTACACCATGAAAAGAGTCAGTTACTACAAAAGAAGCTCCAGCAATACGCCTAACCCACTGATTAACCGTTGGATTAAAATGATATTTATAACCTTTTTTAGGGAAATTATAATTCAATAACAGCGCAGGAGTATTCATTTTTTTAGATACAATTGGCATATTTTCCCAAAAATCTTGTGTCTTCTCAAGTTTGTAACAAACAATTTCTTTCCTTTGTTTAACCTTTCCTGTTATTTCTGGATAACTATCATTTAAGAAAGTAGGATCAACAACAATTGTCGGTTCTATATTAAATGTTTGCCTTAGAATATCGGCACCCTCCAACTCTCTAACAGAAACATTATAAAATTTATCCAAACATTTCTTTACTATAGATGTAGAAGCATATTTTCCTTCCTTCCATTTCGACAGTCCGAAACTAGAAGCATATGAAATCCGACGTACTTCATCAGATCCAAAATCCAAGAAGTAGGCAAGTGCCCTATCAGCACTAATATCAGGGTTCCAAACTTGATCACTACCAACTATATAACAATCACTCTTAGGTGGATTTTTTCGCAAATCTTCCATGCTTTTATAATGCTTTGTCATTGCTGGATAATATTGCGTCATTATTTTTTTTATTCTTCGAGGATAAATTATAGACTTTAGCAATCTTACAGGCAATGGACTACCTACTGATATTGTTTTAAGAGTAGGCTCTAAATGACGAATATCAACAACTTCAATTTTAAAACCATTCTCTTTAAGAAATCTACACAAAGCATATGTCTGCATTACAGCACCTACATTGGCTGAATAATGATATGTTACTAATGATATTGTATTCATAAATTATTATCTTTTAGTATTTTATAAATGTCTCGTTTTCTAACATTCTTATAATAATGATAAATAAGAATCCTTACGACCCTTTTTATCATTGTCCAAGGTCTTTTCCATGTTCCTTTATTAGCATATAATTCGAGTATTTTTTCAAAACTATAAGTAGCAAAAGCATTCTCTAACTTCTTTCTTTCTGAAGGTATATGGGCATGTCCACATACGGCTCTAGGATTTGTTAATAAAACCTCATTCCATCCTATCTGTTTTTTAGCAATATTTACAGCATCCAATGCCTCTACTCCTTTAATTGAGTGAGCTATTGTTACTGATAATCCTTTCTGTTTTTCCTCTTCTTCGAACATCTGCCCCCAATAATCTCCTATTGTGATATCAGATTTTCTGTGTCCTTTAGCAAACTTACAATCATAACAACTATATCTATTTGTAGCACCAGTTGTAAACCCGCATATAGGAAGTGGGCGTTCATTTTTGGGAACACTCTTTTTAATTCCTGATTTTGTTTTAACAGTCAATACATAACGTCTCTTGTTACGATAAGAAAGAATTGATTCTATATTGGTGTGTTCTACATACTTTGTTATAAGAAAAGAACTAGGGACTCCACCACAAATCAAATCAACAGTTAGTAAGTTATCAATATGCTTATCTTTCTTCAAAAACGATAATAAAGCAGCAACCTGACAACCAAGTCCAGAAAATAACACTTTTTTACCTTTTGCTAGTTGTGTTTTAACTTCCCTAAAAATACCTTCTGTACTACTTTGAGTATACTTTGATCCTTGCAATAAAGACAAATCGTTAACATTGTCTATCAAACAATGTTTAGTTAAATATTGTTCCTGCATTGCCCCAACAACAACTCCTCCTTCTTCAAGAACATTTTTGGCCAAGGTGGAGAATATACCCCCAGAAGTTGAAGTCGCCCTAAGCTTATTATCTAATGACCATGAAACATTTACATCAGATTTAGTCAACTCATTTGAGCCATATTCAAAGCCACTGATTGATGGACAAACTTTCTCACACATATGGCACTGCACACATTTACTCTCATCAACTTCATAAGAATAATGACCTTCTGAGTTTATATATCCTTTAATTGCTCCTTGCCGACAAGCATCTACACATGCTAGACAACCAGTACATTCATATTTATTTGCTAATTTTGGTCTATTCATATTTCTCCCTTATAGTTGATTAAAATAATTCATATACTTTGCAGCAATTACCTCTATTGAAAAACGCTCTTTTACAAATTTAGACAATCCATTACGTAAATGCGAATTCAATGAATTTCCACCCTTCAAAATCTTTATCATAACATTTTCTAAATCTTCAGGGCTTTCTTTCTTAAAGAAGAAACCTGTTTCTCCATCTATACCAAAAGGTAGAAACTGTGGTAAATCACTCAGGATAATAGGAAGATTATATCTATAAGCAACCATAATAGCTCCACTTTGAGCTATATCTTGGTAAGGCATTACGAAATAATCACATGAACCAAATAATTCAGCTATTGAATCATTCGGTATATATCCAATTGATGTCTCAAATAAATCCGGATATTTTATAATATGCTTATATTCATCCCAATTTTTACACCCACCAGCAATTTTTACCTTAAAATTATGATAACCTTTATCATAAAGAGCTTGAGCAGCTTTTATAAGAAGGTCCACACGTTTATATCCCAAAATTTTACCAAAAAACAGAAATACAATTTCTTTCTCATTAAATTGACGTTTTACTTTTACTTCTCCATAATCTTTTAAAGCCAAAGGAGCATTCAGAACGTTTTTATTAGGAAATTTTTTATATAAGATATTCTGCTGTGAATCAGAAAAAACTTGAATATTTTTGAAAATTCCCAAATGAAGCGAAGTAAATATCTTCGCATATAATTCATGATTTGCACCTTTAGGAGTCGATACATTATGACATGCGGCTACAGTCTTATTTAATGGTAGTAATAAAGGATATATTAAAGGTCCAAAAGGAGCGGCTTGTAAAGAAGTATAATATATATCAGGGTTATATTTCTTTGCGTTCCTTAATACCTTACAATAAACCGACATTGTTCTCAAATCATAAAAACGATGTGGCAATTCTATATATTCAACAATTATATTCTTAGAAAATATTTTGCTTTTTATAAAATCTATCAATTCTTGACTAGTCTTACCAAAAGACAATATTTGCCAAAATATTTCGACATCGTTCTGCAATTCTGCAATAATTGGCAAATCTACATCAACAAAATATGACGGGGAAATCCAAGATAATCTCTTCATAAATTTGTTTTTATTATGTTATTTATTTATTTTAAATTCCTTATCTTGAATGGCCTGTTTGAGAGCATTTATAAAGCCACGTCCGAACTTGAGATCTGGCTCCATATAATTTCCTTCTCCCCATTCATTCCAAGATTTAACAAAGACTACTTTATTCTTCTTTTTATCTGTTGTAGAAAGTATTTCATAAGCATGTTTTCTGAACAATTCAGGAGTTGCATTATGAAGACATGTTCCCCCTCTTCCACTTCGTGGAGTATGATCCCAATTAGGCATCATTGTAGGAAACACATCCTCTCTAAAGTCACTAGAAAAAACGCTATGCTTAATTGCTAATCTGTAAGGAATAATAAAAGGTAACTTTAAAAGTCTCCTAACATAATTAAAGCATCTCATACCAAAACTAACATATTTTGTATATTGAAAATAATTATCCAATCTATGACAATGATTAACAGCGTCAAAACCTACTCGAATAATATCATCAATCTTTTCTATATCAAAAGTTTGACCTACGAAATAAAATTCAGGTAATCCATTTGCTTTTGCCAATTGATTCCAATGATTTTTAAAAGTACAAAAATCAAGAAAATCTAAAGGCTTGTAAATTACAAATAATAGTTTTCCGTTAATTTTAATATATCGTTTATCTTTAAATGCTTTTAACAATGAGTAGAAATGCTTTTCTTCATCATCATGCCCTAAGTATTTTTGTTCTGCTAATAATTTTTTCTGTGCAGTTCCATCTTTATTCCAAAACTTAGAATACCATGATTCATTAGCCCAACACAAACAGAACGGGAAATCAGGTTTGCCACTTTCCACCACTTCATTAAATGGTCTTTCCAACTCCTCAAAACCAGCTTCAAACCAATAGTGATAATAACAGAAACCTGTCACACCTGCTTCTTTAGCAAGCTCCACTTGTGCCTCCCTTACTTCTGGCAAGCGCAAATCGTAATAACCAAGTTCTGATGGCACTTTCGGTTGATAATGGCCAGGATAAAGTTTCTTTGCTTTACCCACATTTGTCCACTCTGTAAAACCCTTTCCCCACCATTCGTTATTACGTTTTGTTGGATGGTACTGGGGAAGATAATATGCAATAATTTGTCTATTAATGATTTCCATTTCTAAAATAATATTGAGATCTATAATTAGTATAATTATGATTTGTAGTATTCACCATTTCATAAGGTATATATCGCTCATACAATTTATGTCCAGGATACATATAATATTCTCCCATTTGGTCTCGTTGGTATATATAGAGAACACATAATGTAAACACACCTGTTATCAATAGTTTGGACATATGTATTTTCTTCCAATATATATATATAGCATCAGCTAACAAAATCCAATAAAATGGTTCGAAATAATTTCCAAATCTATAGAATGCATATGTAAACATTCCCAAACACCGAAGTATTATAAATGCCATTATAAATCCTACATATTTTGTTTTTTCCTTAAGGAAAAACATGCAAATAATAGGTATAACAAGATACGAAACAAATAAGAATAAATAATAAAATATATTTCTTGTATCATCTAATGATTGATTTATATATCTTGATAAATATTCAGGATCGCTTGCTGTAAATAGACTAACAATTTCAGTTAAACCACTTATCTGTGAAAATAATACTGGAACTATTATTGATAGTAAGGATATTACTATTATCTTTTTCTTACTATATTTTACCTTTACCAAAAAAGGAACAATGAGTAAGATTATTGCTGAAATATGAATTTCAAAAGCAACAAAGACTAACAATACAAAGTATTTCTTATATCCTTTGCTATAAAGCATAATAGCTATTAGACCTAAAGCCACGGCTATTGCTTCACGCATTATCTCCATGTTGAATTCGAAATAATTCAATATGTAATAGCATAATAAAGCTATAAAAACATTAGTAGTATTACGCCTTATAAACCAAAATATGATGACATTTACAATTATTGCTGTAATTAATTGTACAAAGACAAAGTTTCCAAATATCGACTTTATTATACAGACATAAGCATCCCATCCAAACTGATACCGTGAATTCAATCTATGAAATTCGGATAGTTTTGAAAGTTCAGGCATTACACTAAAATCATATACATAATTATGAGTGTCACTACCAACAAAAAATCTTAAACCTGCCAATAAAATAAAACACACACATAGAAACATGTATGGCATATTCGCTTTATACACAAATTTACCCCTAAAGTCATAAATTTCGGAAAAGACAATAAGAGCCAATAGAATGATTAAATAAACCATATTAACACTGATTTAATAGATTCTTCAATACAGTTTGTGATTTTTCCCATGTAAAATGTTCCTTTACATAACGTTGCCCATTTGTTGCTAATCTTATGCGAAGTTCATCATCCTCAATGAGTCGTATAATATTCTCAGCAAGTTGATTAGGATCTTTTATAGGAGACAGCAATGCAGTTTTTTCATGCTTTGCCATTTCTTGATAACCAAGATTATCAGTACATGCTACAGCTTCCCCACACAGCATCGCTTCACCTACTGTTAATCCAAAGCCCTCTATTTTACTAGACCCAACATATATAGCTGCTTCATTATTAATCCTTAGATGTTTTTGAGAATTAGGTTGCTGAGAATACTCATACCATTCTGGCAGTCCTGGATTAGGGCATGCTCCAAAAGCAAGGACCTTAATTTGTGGATACTTTTGTTTCACTATATCTAAAGCTTTTAAAGCCGTTTTGCAATCTTTCCTTGCATGATGATGATACAATATAGATATTATATATTTATTTCGACTTTCTATAGGCATTGTTACCTTATATTCTTCAAAATCAAATCCATTGGGTACTAAAGTACACTTTTCTGATTCTTCTTTTTCTATTATATCTTTTAGCCAATTGGTTATAACAAACTTATTCATTTTGTAATGATATGTACTTCGTACTTGTTCGTCTGATATAAACCAATTCTCATAGTCTTGAATAAAATAGAATTTACGTGAAGCCTCTATAGGATAAGAATTGAGATAAGGTGCAGTTCTAACTTCTGTCGCTATGTATATATCAGATTTAGGAACATGACGGTAATTAAGAGAATAGGTTAGATAAAATTTTACTCTTTTATCTATAGGAAACCAACAACTACAATCATATCCAATTTTAAATTTCCTCAAGAAATATGCATATATACATTGAATCTTGTAATACAAAGAACCTTTAAGCCAGTTTAAAGAAACCGGACAAACAATGTTTACTTTAAAACCACTTTGAACAAGCCTGTTTGCATGCTCGAATATTATTTTATAACCACCACCTGGTGAAGAGCAGGGACCGAACAATAGAAATGTTATTTGTTTCATTTTGTTAAGTATGTTATATTTTCAATATTTATCTTAAATTAATGTGTTGCTTCCCCCCCCATCAAAGAAGGGATATCTTCATCCTTTATAGAATAAGGATTATCACAATTTCTAAAATAATTAATGAGCATATCCTCATTGTCTTGATCATATACTCTAAAAATGCCATTAGTTATTACTTTAGCAGGCATTCCTGCAATTAAACAAGTATCACCTTCTTTAGAAAAATCCTTATTCACCAAACTATTACTACCAACAATACAATGGCTTGGAATTTTAGCACCACCTGTTATTGTAGTAGAATTACATATCCACGTTTCCTTGCCTATTGAAATAGGAGACATATTATTTGCAATTATCCCTTTATTAATATTGACAACGAAATGATGATTAGAATCCATTATTTGACTTCTATGAGCTATAGTACTTCCATCACCAATTGAAATATTAGTCCAACAATCAATATTACAAAAGTCAGTAATTTTAGTATTAGCCCCAAGATCCAATACAGCCCCTTTAGCAACAATTATTTTATTGCCACAACCTATCATTGTCTTGCCTCTAATTATCAATGTACCACAAAGATTAATTTGTGTGTTTAGAGTTTGAAGAGAAGGTGCAAAAATTTTCTGTTCATTAATTTTTACCATTCCCCTACTTATTGGACATTTGAAAACAACTTTTCCACATAAACTATTAAAAGCAGGTTTACCATAAACATAAAATGGTAGTTGTTTCGCTTGTCTATAGGGAAGAAGGCGAAAATTAAAATATAAAGTCCTAATCCAATTTATTCTATTAATACTTCTTCGCTCTATCTTTGAACATATCCTATTAATTAATGTCTGCATAACTTCTTTTTTATGGTTTCTAATAAAATAATTCTCTCAATGTGATTTAATCCTACAATAAAAACTGAAGATATAACAATTATAACTGATAAAAGACAACACCCTACAGATGCTATAAAACTATCAGGCATTGCTTCATTTACTAATACAGAAAGTAAAAGTGAGAATATCACGACCTTGAATACTGGAAATAATACAATTTGAGCATATTCCGATAATGGGAAATATGAACGATTACGAAATATTTGCATTGTTACCATAAAATATACAACTCGTATTATAACCAATATTTGAAATGCCAATAATGGAGAGCCATTTAATTTAAAAGCTATCCAAGTAGCAGGAAATGCTAATAAATAAATGAAACTTCCAATAGAAATATATTTTTTCAAGTCTCCAATGGCTTGCATACCTTGCCACATTGGGTCACAAAAGCTGCAATTTATGAGATTAAATATCAGTATCCATACCACGAATTTCCCAGTCCAATCTGGAACACTGCCTAACCAAAACAACAATATATTATCAATTCGAAGCATTACTGGAAGACATATTAACCACAATAAGAAAAATGTAAACTTTCCACTATTAAATATAAGTTCTGTAAAACGTGATGTGTCGCCAGCTGCATAAGACTTAACTATTTGTGGCCTTACAGCAGTAAAGAATCCCATTGCAAAATTACTCACTGCTGTTTTTACCTGTACAGACAATCCTCTTGCAGCATTCACAGCTGGTCCAAAAAATATATTCAACAGCATATTCATACCTTGGTCGTTCAGAATAAAAACAACCGTACCTATAAAGTTCCAACCGATAAATTTTGACATACTTTTAAAACTGTAGATATCCCAATAATATTTCAGTTTTGTTTCCTCATAATGTATTATAGTATAAATAGTAGGAATAAGTCTTGCAGAGATTGACATTAAAGCAATTAATACAGCATATGTTTTAAGTTTGTCGAAGGTTATAATGCTTACAATAAAGACTATTAATAGCTTCATTATAGCATCATAAATACCCATATAAGCATATACCTTCATGTTTTCACGGGCTATGAGAACGGACTCATATACCGATGAAACAAGAGAGACAAACAGGATTATTACAGTAGAATGTAGACACCAATAAGCTGCGTCAACTCGCTCTGGAGCTAAAATCATTTTATTTTCAATAAACCATGCTCCACCAATTTCGACAATTAAAATAGAAACAAATGCATATATCAAATAAATCAACATATTCATATTGAATACATGATTTGCCTCTTTTTTATCATTCTGTCCTATAGCTACATTCAAATAACGTTGTGTTGCATTTGACAACATTGATGATAAGAAACTAAATGATCCTGCAATGCCACCTATAACGTTATAAATACCATAATCATTTACTCCAAGTACAGACAATACAACTCTCGATGTATATAACGAGATTAACATTGTAAAGAATGTACGTATATAAAGATATAATGTATTCTTGACTATTTTCTTATTATTGTTTTCTGACATAAAAGATTAAATATAAATCAGATTGCCTATTTTTGCGAACCTTCTCTTCAAACACCCTCTGCGTTTATTGTTGTTATCTAGTATTCTCCATGTGGCGATGGGACATCTTTTACAACAACAGCATTTGCGCCAATAATAACATCATCACCTATTGTGACTTCTCCTATCACCTTAGCTTCTCTATGCTGATCTGTTACACATACAATAGTGACAAACTCATCAGGGTACTTCCGAAACTCCTTTACCAGTGGGCACATCTTAATGGCCTCTGGACGAGTGCCAAAAACTAACATTATTTTTTTCATATCTCTTTATTATTACAATATGAAAGGTAGGCTCCACATCATCAGCGAAAAGTAGCTTATGAAAATGCTTATGATGCTTCGCCTACCTTTGGAATATTTTATATCTAAATAATCACTAAACTTGAATTCTTTGCTTCTCTATTATTATAATTTAGAATTCTAAATTCTTCTTCAAAGTATCCTTACCTTCAGCGAGTATTGAAAGCAGATATTTACCATAGTCGTTCTTCAACATAAGCTGTGCATTCTCTTTTAATTGCTCTGCAGAAATCCATCCCTGACGATAGGCAATACCCTCCAGGCATGCCACCTTCAAGCCTTGGCGCTTCTCCAAGACTTCAATAAAGGTAGATGCCTCTGAAAGAGAATCATGAGTTCCGGTATCAAGCCAGGCGAATCCTCTTGCCATGGTCTGCACCTTCAAATTCTTATCCTTCAAGAACTCCTGGTTTACGGTGGTGATTTCCAATTCACCACGAGCAGAAGGCTTGATATGCTTGGCTACTTCCACTACCTTATTAGGATAGAAGTATAAACCTACCACAGCATAGTTGCTCTTTGGATGATCAGGTTTCTCCTCAATGCTGAGGCAGTTGCCTTGTTCATCGAACTCTGCGACACCATATCGCTCTGGATCGCTGACACGATAACCGAAGACTGTTGCCTTGTTGTTCTGCTCTGCATCTACTACTGCCTGATGAAGCATCTGGTTCAATCCTGCACCATAGAAGATATTATCACCTAATACGAGGCAAGCGGAATCATTACCGATGAACTTCTCTCCGATAATGAAGGCTTGGGCTAAGCCATCTGGTGAAGGCTGCTCAGCATACTCGAACTTGACTCCGAACTGGCTTCCATCGCCTAAGAGGCGTTTGAAGCCTGGCAAGTCGAAAGGGGTTGAGATTATCAATATCTCACGGATACCGGCCAACATCAAAACCGAGATAGGATAATATATCATCGGTTTATCAAAGATTGGAATCAGCTGCTTGCTGATACCTTTGGTGATGGGGTACAAGCGTGTACCGCTACCACCTGCTAATACTATTCCCTTCATTTCCTTTAATGTTTAGTGAGTAATGTTTATATTTATTTGTATAAATCCACATTGACATCAAAAGGACTATCAAAATCCTTCAACATTGCATGCTTCGTATCTTTCTCTGAGAGATTGGCATGTTCTGTTGGGATTTTCCAATCAATACCGAGGGATTCATCGAGGATAGAGATACCTCCATCAGCCTCTGGGTGATAGAAGTTATCACACTTGTATTGAAAGACGGCTGTTTCTGAGAGAACTGCGAAGCCATGGGCAAAACCCTTTGGGATGAAGAACTGGACATGATTGTCTTCTGTCAGTTCTACAGCCACATGCTTGCCATAGGTTGGTGAGCCTTTGCGAATATCTACTGCTACATCGAGGACTCTACCCTTTACACAGCGCACCAACTTGCTCTGGGTATATGGTGGACGCTGAAAGTGCAGGCCTCGCATCACGCCATAGCTGCTCATTGACTCATTGTCTTGGCAGAAGTGAACACTGTGTCCCAGGATTGGGGCAACCTTCTCTTCAAACTCTCGCTCGCTGAAGCTCTCGAAGAAGTAGCCACGAGCGTCGCGGAAGAGGCGTGGCTCTACAATGAGTACGCCTTCTATTTCTGTTTTTATTATTTCCATACCATTCTTTAGAAAATCACTAAACACAACATATCCATTATTTGCCTATCAAACCATTCTGAAAATCATACTTCATATCCATTATTTGCCTATCAAACCATTCTGAAAATCATACTTCATACCATCTATTCTATCATGCTCATTCAAGGAATGGGCTAGTTCTATCGCATCTTCTTCTGAAAGACAATCCCCAACATGTTCATATTGTCTTGTTATTTCATTAAAACGAGCAACTTCATACTTACCATTTTCTTTTGGTTGCGCTACATATTTCTGTGCCATAATTCTTTTGCTTTTATATTAATTGGAATTTAAGAGTTTCTATATTAGTCTCTTCTGAATATATCTCTTGTATAAACCTTATCCTTCACATCATCCAAACAAGTATCATAGCGGTTGGCGATAATCGCATGGCTCTGCGTCTTGAATGCATCCATATCATTTACCACCTTGCTACCAAAGAAGGTTGTTCCATCTTCTAGGGTTGGCTCATAAATGATGACCTCGGCACCCTTTGCCTTGATACGCTTCATGATGCCCTGGATAGCTGACTGGCGGAAGTTGTCGCTGTTTGACTTCATGGTCAGACGATAGACACCAATCACGCAGTTGTGCTCCTTGCTGGCATCATAGCTGTTGGCATCGGCATAGCTGTAATAGCCTGCCTTCTGGAGTACGGCATCAGCAATATAGTCTTTACGGGTACGGTTGCTCTCTACGATTGCCTCAATCAGGTTCTCTGGAACATCGGCATAGTTTGCCAAGAGCTGCTTGGTATCCTTTGGCAAGCAATAACCACCATAGCCGAAGCTTGGGTTGTTGTAATGGGTACCGATTCGTGGGTCGAGACCTACGCCATCGATGATTGCCTTGGTATCGAGTCCCTTTACCTCAGCGTATGTATCCAGCTCATTGAAGTAGCTTACTCGGAGTGCCAGATAGGTATTGGCGAAGAGCTTGACAGCCTCAGCTTCCTTCATGCCCATGAAGAGAGTATCGATGTTCTCCTTGATGGCACCTTCCTGGAGCAGAGCAGCAAATGTCTTGGCTGCTTCCTTCAACATCTCGACATTGGTTACAGACTTGATAGCCTCGTTCTCCTCTGCGAACTCAGGGCGATCGATAATCTTTGGATAGCCTACGATGATGCGACTTGGGTAAAGGTTATCATAGAGTGCCTTGCTCTCACGAAGGAACTCTGGAGAGAAGAGAAGGTTGAACTTCTTTACGCCCTTCTTGGCATACTTCAAGTAGAGGTTGCGGGTGTAACCTACAGGGATGGTGCTCTTGATGACCATCACTGCATCTGGGTTTACCTCCAGAATCAGGTCGATGACTTCTTCTACATGGGTTGTATCGAAGTAGTTTTTTACTGGATCATAGTTGGTTGGTGCTGCAATCACTACGAAGTCTGCATCCTTATAGGCTGATTTGCCGTCAAGAGTTGCCACGAGGTTCAATGGCTTTTCTGCCAAATACTTTTCAATGTAATCGTCCTGGATTGGAGAAATCCTATTGTTGAGTTTCTCCACCTTCTCAGGGATTACATCTACTGCTGTTACATGATGGTGCTGAGATAACAGGGTTGCTATGCTCAGACCTACGTAGCCGGTACCGGCTACTGCTACTTTAATATTCTTAAAATCATTCATAGTGATATTGTGTTTTTATATTTTTTAGTTCTTAAAATTCAAGAAGATTTTTCGAATCCCTCCGTCTCCCTTTAGCCAAAGGGAGCTCCACCTTTCTCACCAAGCCTCTCTTTCCTCAGGAACGAGAGGATGTAACCGCCCTCCGGTGCTCGGAACCGCTACGCTCTAAGGTTGGCGGACCATCAAAGGTCTACGCCATATTGTGCGGGATGGGACCGCATGGATTAACGATTATAGCTGACAGAAAGGCTCAATCTAGAATCGGTACTTTTATCTGCTTTTACCAGTATATTAATGATTGTCTGAAGCTTGTTGTGTATTCAACTCTACACTATCTTTATTATCAATCTGAGTTGTACATTGCTGTGCAGAGTTATTCTGCATAACATTGGCAAAGACAACAGCCATATTATTTTGATTTCTTACACTTTGGTAAGCCTCCCAATCCCAAAACAGGTAGGTATCCCATAATCCTAAATCTATTTCCTTTTTAAGTTGTTGCATTTTAGACTGATCAGCTTTTCCTGTCCCATCAAAATAGGTGTCCAAATTTGTATGATAACGGAATACGTTTAATACATTTAGTTCACCAGGAGTGAAAAGAGTGGTTGTCAAAGTAGGATGAGTAATCTGTTGATTATTCTTTTCTAAACTACACTTTGACAAATCAATATCCACGTATTTCTTTGCTACTGCCCGAGTAGCATACAATCTGCTGTTTGAAGAGAAATATTCATCTACATCAGAGAAGAACATCGTATCACAATTGCCTTTATTAATTTGTTCTGTCATCAAAAATAATGAATCCTTGGAGATCACTACATGTTCAAAACGTATGTGAGCTATATCGAAAACATTATCCACTGGCTTAACAACAGGAATGCCTAATTTACATAAAGCCACTAATACAGCACGCTTTTCCACGACATTCAACTCATTATTGAAGTCTGAGGCTGCAGTATCATAAGTCTGTCCATCCTTGGCATACTTCTTAAACACACGCAATCCTCTTATGGCAATTTTGCGTACCTTATTAGTCCTATGCTGCAAGAACAAATTTTGAAACCACGCACCAACCCATCCTCCTAGCAAAGCTGCAAGGATGGGTATCAATATATCAATCCAATCTGTATCCATAATGGTAACATATAAATTCTTAACTCACACTAATATGGCTAATTGCTCCAGAAGAAATATTGGCTTGAATGCAGCGAGCCCTCTAGATCTGAATAAGCAAACAGCAAAGTATTCTTCACTATTCGTTTATCATTATTTGAAAATAAAACTGACTTTTATTTATTTTTAGCCAACATTAATAATTTGAATTGCTCTTCATACAAATCCAAGAAATTCCGGAATGTCATTGCTTCAAAACTATCTTGATCTATAATTAGGGCATGTTTATTATTCTTGTTTTTCTTTTTATTTTTTTCAGCTTGTTCTGACTCCAATTGAATGCGGATAAACGCACTCCAAAAAGGTGTGGAGAAAGAATAAGAATCTCTATCTTCATCATACCTAATAATATAATAAGGTTGGCTTTGTAATTCTGCTAAGGCCTTCTGTATATCATCTTCCGTAAGTTGAATATGCTTTGGATTTATACGATTGATAAGAGTGGAATAAGATATAGAATCTTTGTTACACATATTTAATGTTTTCAAAACGTACCAAGCCGCTTTATTCTTAGCCGTTATCAAATCATAGGACTTTTGCAAGGTATCTGAGTTTCTATTGAGATAACCTTTAATTGCAACATCAAAAGAATTATCTTGAACCAAGACACGTTTAAAAGTCGTTTTCTTTACATCCAAGTCATTACATATATCCAAACACATAAAATGTGCCAAAGAACCAATGTTGTTAGAGTAAGAAACTAAATTCTGAACTAGCTTTTCGGACATCACGACATTCAACAAATGACATCCTTGCTCGATAATCTCTTTTATTTCCTCGTCTTTTAGTAGCGGCACCTTAATCTGATCTACACGTGAACTTAAATTGGGATCTAAAGTAACCAGTTCTCGTGGGGTATTAACAGCACCAAGGCAAATTATTTTACTTGGTTGTAATATATCATCCATATCATTAGCCTCATCAACAAAAATTTTCATCACATCGGCCAGTTTCTGTTTTTCTTCATCACACAACTTATGAAAATCTTCTATCATCCATATCTGTCCTGTTTCTCTGAAAAATTCAGCTAACTTTTGAGGTGTTAACCGTGGAGGTAATAACCGTGTCAGTCTTTGCTCAGAAGAGTTTTCTGTAACACATGATATCTCAGCCTTTATAGATTCTATCTCACTTTTAAGAGCAGAACCAATCTTTTGTCCACTTTTAAATGTCTGCTCACTTACACAATAACAATCTAACTGAGAAAATGCATCCAGTATAATATCATTCAAAGTCTTGTCTGTGGTACATTGAGTCCTAACAAACTTATATTTTTTCTCATCAAGCAGTTTTCTTATAACAGTCGTTTTACCACTACCAGAATGCCCATAAAGAATAATTTGTACTCCAGGAGTATCAAGACTTGTTGATATACGTTTCTCCAAATCCTTGCGTCTTAAATAATTAACCTTAACTATGGTTCCAGGAGTAAAAACATCTTGAAGATTATGCTTATTAAAAAGCTTATGATATAACTCTATTAAATAATGCATAATCAAGCAAGTTTCTTATAAAACAACACATTATTTCTATTCAAATACTCAATATCAATAGCCCAAACTTCCACTGGGCAATTGGCAAAAGGCAAAATAGCTACATACTCATCATTACTACGAAGGTATGTAGAGAAAAACTTATTTCTATCATCCTCATTTTCTGGAACAATAATCAGTTTTCCAATCTTTAAACCTCCATCAGTAGTTGTGCCTATAAGATTGCCATTTAGCTTTTTAAATTCTAATGCTTCAGAATAGTTCATTATTCATCTATTTGTATATCACCAATACAGCGTCACCACTATATTACAAGTATGTTACACCTATCAGTTTTTTGAAAATAGTTATTTTGTATCGTTTGCAGGGTGAAGGATTGCTAAGCACACTCCTTCACCTTATCTATTTTTTCTATATAGTAACATGGAAGCAGAGACTTATAGTATAGGCCTCAACTTATATCATTGTTTCAGCTTCCAAATCTCATCCAACACCTTCTTCACCACTTTCTTGTTCTCTATTATATAATCCAAGTCGTAGGGATAGAGCATATAATCCCAAAGAACATGGTAAATGGAGAGGAAGATTGAATCGATGCCTTGACGAATCTTAACATCCAAGCTGTCTTCAATACCTCGCGTTCCTTTCAAAAGCTTCAGCAAGGGCTGATACCTGTGTTCTATGTCAACCTTCAGGATACCGCTGCTTTCTGAGAGCTTCTTCTTGTCTCGATTCAATATCCTCAAGGCTTGCTCGTGGAAGGCAAGATATTGGTCGGAGGTTAGTCCTTCCAAATAAGACGGCATAGCGGCAAGCGACTCTTCCCGTTCTTGCTTCAAGGCTTGTGCCTTGGCTGCCTTTTCCTTTACTTCATCGAACTTTGATTGCAACTTCGGACTGTCCCATTGTCGCCAAACCAAATCCAAGTATGGCTCCACGGCTTGTTGAAGAAACTTATTCTTGGATGCAGTATTAGTAGTAGGAAAATGATAGTTGTAAACGAGATTCCAGAAGGGACGTGTCAGAGCATAGTTGGAATATTTTCGGAATTCATCAATTCCACCACGATGATAAGCCAAGACAAAATTCTCATACTCGGCTTTCATCTTCCTCAACTTTTCGGCTTTGACTATTCCAAAACTCTTCAACTTCTTCTCGTGAGTCTTCACTATATCAAGAAGGCTCACAATCAATGATGAATATTGAGCATTGGGAACTTCATCGATAAAATCGGTTATGTATGGTGCTTTGTCTTTCTCATCGAGTCCCTGCGGCATCTCTATCTTGTCGGGCAAGCAGACGGGAATAGGTTTCTCCAACAGTTGTTTTTCTGTAGGATGGGCATCTCTGTATTGCTTTGCCTTCTCATCAGGCAACAAGGCTATGACTTTTTCGGTATAGTCTTCAATATCGAAGCCCGCCTCGCCCTTGGAATTGAAAGGATAGTTCCCTTTTTCCTTTTGTAAAAGGCCGAGACAAAGGTCTATCCAATTGAAATCCTTGTCTTTCGAAAAAGACAAGCACTGGTAATAGACTTCGGATACAGCCCGTTCCAATTTGCGAACCCTCGCCATCTGCCTGGGATACTTATGATGCCAAAACAAATGGAAGGTGAGGACATCTGACAATAAGGCTCTAGTGATACATACGGCATAGTAGAATTCTTCCTTTGCCACATACTTTTGTGCCTGAGCCAGCCATCCCTCAAAGACTCGCAGGTCATAGTTGACATCATTGGTGCTTGTCACTCCCCATCTGATGACGGAGTGTATCTTCTTGACGAAATAGCCTTCTGGATCTTCTCCCTTCGGCTTATAGGCATAGTTGGGAACCTGGCGGTCTGTCGATTTCTTGCGAGGTTTCTTTCGCTTTTTCTTATTCGATGGAATAACGGAATAAGCAAAGGGGGTTGGACCTTCATAAAGGTCATCCCAGTAATCGGAATCGTCGAAGAAAGCATCCATAAAAGCGCCGAACATCTGGTTAAGTTCCTCGTCAGATGGGCGATTTTCATTGCCGTCGTTATTGCCAAGTGGTATTAACTTTGCCATAAGTATATCACCAACACAGCGTCTCTACTATATTACTAGTAGTGACACCTATCTGTTTTTGAAAAAAGTTATATTTTGTTCCTCATTGCAGTATCGCTCTGCACTTGTCGCCACTCGAATGAGGAATATTGTTTATTCTACTTTTGAGAGGATTACCTCAGGAGAGGTGCCCATCAGGGTTATGGCGGAAATCTTATGACCGCCATTGGCATTTAAAGAATGACCACAGTGATAGAGGCTGTCATCTATAATAAGCCAGCGATCATGAGACTCGTTACGCCATTTTCTGATGTCTATATGATTATCGGGGAATAGGCGGTCATGCTCATCCATGAGACGCTGCATTCCTTGACCTACACCTACAGTATAAACTGTCGCTGAAACTTCCGGTTTACGAACATCTAACACACTCAGGGTTAGCGATGAAACATAGCCATCTATGATAATTACTCTATGATTGGCTGCACGAACCAAGTTCTCCAAAGCAACTCTTGCTGTGTAGAAATCACCTTCGAAGAAGACCATCTCTGCAGGAGGGGTCGAAGTCCGAATAAAGAAATCAAGCTGCTGTTGCTGCTTAGCCTGGACATCCTCAATATGGGTCATACGCTTGTCCATATTCTCCTGTAGGGCTATCAAGTGACGATTCACGGAATAACCTTGAAGAAGATATTGCTTTATAACTGCATTCGCCCACTGACGGAAACGGGTTCCTATCGGACTCTTTACTCTATAGCCTACAGAGATTATAACATCCAAATTATAGATTTTAGTACGATATCTTTTGCCGTCTGCGGCAGTATGTAAGGATTCCTTACATACTGATTTTTCGTCTAACTCTTTCTCCTTAAAGATGTTACGAATATGCATAGTTATATTGTTACGAGTTGTACGAAACAACTCTGTCATCTGTGCTTGGGTAAGCCAAACCGTATCTTGATCCAGTTTCACCTCCAACCTAATGCTATCATCTGGTTGATAGAGTACTATCTGAGAGTCATCAGTAGTTGCCTGTATTTTGTTATTGTCGTTTGCCATAATCATACATTTTTATTGCTAATATAGCGACAAAAGTACGATTTAATTTCGTAATCACCAAGGATTTAAGAGAAAATCTTCATCAACTAACCTTTTTTAGGCCATCAGCCTATCTTGTTTCTTCACCCCAAACTGCAACCAATCTATCTTTCCAGAGTTTCAGGGGGCAATTCTTGGAGATTTCGGTGAATTAGTAGCAAAGAGTTTTTCATTCTTTGCTACTTCTAATGCCTTGTCTAATCTACAAGCCTTAGGGGCTTTTTGCTCTGTGGGACTATTTCTTCCTTCTGGCCTTGGCTTCCTTCATGGTAATGATTCTACCTGGATGTTCTGGGTCCCATACCGCAGCACCTCCATGCTTGAAATAGTCCCAAAGGATGATGAGGAGGGCTATGACAGAGAGAACTCCGAAAAGGATTAATATAAGTAATAACATCTTTTCTAATGTATAATTGTTAATGTATAATGTTTAATCGTGATCAAGCTCGCTGTACTTCGAGTGCTGGCTCTTGTACTCTGGTACTATCTCCTTCATCTTCTTCACTATTGCCATATCATCGTAGGTGAAGGAGAGCTGATAGAGGTCTTCCTCGTTCTTGCGTACCAACTCGTATGGATACTCACGAACCTTGGCTACCATAATCTTTGGATGATGGGTTGGAACGGTCGCCTCCTTGTCGTTCAGAACTTCCTCGTAAAGCTTCTCACCATCTCGGAGTCCAACGTACTTGATGTCGATGCCATCTACTCCCGAAAGGGCTATCATGCGCTTTGCCAGGTCGGCGATGCGGACTGGCTTGCCCATATCGAAGACGAAGATCTCGCCTCCCTTACCCATGGTTCCAGCCTCCAACACCAACTTGCAGGCTTCAGGAATGAGCATGAAGAAACGGATGATGTCGGGATGGGTGACGGTGATCGGACCGCCCATCGCAATCTGCTTCTTGAAGATTGGGATAACGGAACCGTTGCTTCCCAAGACATTGCCGAATCTTGTGGTAACAAACTGGGTAACACCCTTTACCTCGCCATCCACAATCGCCTTGTTCAATGCCTGGCAGTAGATCTCGCAGATTCGCTTGCTGCAGCCCATCACGTTGGTTGGATTCACAGCCTTATCGGTAGAGATCATCACAAACTTCTTGGTACCGTACTTCACAGCCATATCGGCTATCACGCGCGTACCATATATATTATTCTGCACTGCCTCTGATGGGTTGTCCTCCATCATCGGTACATGCTTATAGGCTGCAGCATGGAATACATAGTCTGGATGATACTCGGAGAAGATGCGCTCCATACGGGTGGCATTGGTGATGCTGGTTACGATGGTTTCGCAAGGAAGATCAGCATAGTTCTTGTTCATAAAGAGGCGGACATCGTGCATTGGGGTCTCAGCCTCATCAACGAGAATCAGGCGCTGTGGCTTATAGATGGCAATCTGCTTCACCATCTCGGAACCGATACTGCCGGCTGCTCCCGTAATCAGAATGGTGCGACCGCTGAGGAGCTTTCCGATCGCATTCATATCCACTTCGATTTTGTCTCGTGGAAGAAGGTCTTCGATATCTACCTCGTGCATCATCTGATGACGGAGGTTTGACTTGCCGTCCCAGCTCTGTGCCTTCGGCATCATCATAATCTTGATGCCTTCTGCGGTAAGCTTGTCAATCATATCCTGCTTCTCCAGGAACTTATCTGTAACCAGAGGGCTTACGAAGAGGGTCTTGACATTCAGCTTATGCATGATACCTATTAATGCTTCATCGTATGAATAGACTTCGCATCCCAACAGGAATCGACCTTTTATGTCTGTTTCTGACGTAGCAAACCCTTTCACTACATACTGCGATGGATGATCATTACGCATAGACTTTGCCAAGGAGATACCACCCTTTCTTACTCCGAGTATGAAAACCGGAGTCTTGGTTTCAGCTGAAAAACTGGAGTCGTACATATACTTCACGAGGATTCGCATCGTCCACATCTCTATCATGGAGATGAAGAGCATGACGACAATAGCCTCCGTGGTAAGCTCACAGCGGATACTGTCTGGCACCACCATAAGAAGAATGCTGTTCAGAATGAAACCGACAACGAGGGCTCCGGAAATGCGAAGCAGGTCAACGAATGACGAGTAGCGCATGATACCGGAATAGGTATGGAAGATTCGCATGCCGACTACGAAGAGCGGCAGGGAACAAATGAACATGAGGAGATAGTTCCAGAAATGGGAAGCTATCAGCTCGCCACCCTCTGCGATATAGGTCGCAATCATTCCAGCCACTACGATAGCGATGCTATCGAGTGCCATGATGCACCAATATGGCAGTGTAGCCTTAGAAAAATACCAATTCGTCAGTTTGTTTGCAAAAAGGGATACTTTGAGCTGATACAGCATCCCTGAGAATGGCTTCTTTTCTGAACCATTCAGATCTAGTTTATCACTCATAAAATAATATAAATTAATCTTTATTCTAAATATATTAATGGGTATATATCTACGTTTTCTTTTTTTAATGCAACAAGATCATTCTAGCACTCAATCTTCTTCAACGACTTCGAGTAAATTTCTACTTATCGTAAGCGTTGCACCACTGATGTACTTGATCTCGCTGCCGATAACGGCTTTCTTGCCATTATAGCTCTGTACGTATGCTTCCACACCTTTCATGCTACCAGATACCACTCGCACTTTGATACCTTTCTTTAAAGGAACAGGGGCAGCAGTGACAGGCTCTTCGTCATTCTCAACAAAATATCGATAGTTGGCAATAACCTGGTCGGGAATCTGGTATATTTTCCTTTGTCCAGGCATCGTCAGCATCTTATACACATCCGAACGGAAGCGGATTTTGTCAAGCTGTCTCTGAGAGACATTGCAAAAGATGAAGGTGGAAAGAAACAGCTTTTCTTTCACTCTTCGCTTATTGGAACGCTTGTCGAGATAAACTACTTTTACCTTGGGAATCCAGTAATCAAACCAAACATGATTGTAATTAAGATTGATTCGTATAGAATCAGCTATTCTCGTTTCACAATTCACTCTCACTACAGCCACATACCATCCTGCATCTGCCGGTTTTTCAAGCCCTTCATTAGGCATTTGGGGAGTCAATTTCTTAGCGCTTTCTTCACTTTTTGCCACGGCTTCGCCGTCGTCCCCTGCAATAGTGGACGTAACTTGTGATTGTATATTTGTCTCTTTCATCATGCGAATCAAGTTCGTTTTTTGATGTCGATCATCTGAATCTCTACATAAGAGACACAGAAATGACGAAAACATTCTTTCAATCAACGACTTAGGAAATTGCGTATGATAAGAATTCTAAAAAAATGTTGATTTTCGTAGAATCAATAGTTCGTTAATAATTCAATAATGTGCTAAGCAGCTATACGCTGTAAGCACG
>OGJJ01000299.1_pt1 | contig 47335 bp, 47 predicted proteins | sample 1572081 | NCBI WGS metagenome assembly OGJJ01 (sample SAMEA2582122, study PRJEB24529) | metagenome | biome: Human gut stool | place: China | collected 2011
GTACCATAATAACTTTCATTCCTGCGCTGTATGCCGAGCGGATCCCATTCGGGGAATCCTCAATGGCATAACAGTTCTCCGGTTTCTGTCCAATGCTTTCGCATGCTTTCTGATAAATATCCGGCTGCGGCTTGGAATGTTTCACCATATCCCCTGTAGTAAGCGTTTCAAAATAGTCCAGAATTTCTGCCCGTTCCAAATGGTGACGCACGGATTTCTGACTGCTTGAAGATGCCATAGCGATCCGGTATCCATGCTTCTTCAGCCATTCCAGGATTTCCCGGACACCCGGCTTCATAGGCATTCCATCTCGTTCCATCGTCTCAAGCATCAGCATTTCTGTCTTTTTCCGGTATTCCTGATAGGGAAAATCCTTGCCCAGGATTTCCTCAACCACCTTGACACAATCATTGGCATTTCGCCCAACACAGGCCAAAAAAGCTTTTTGTATCAGCTTTCTGTCGGCTCCGGTCTCATCCGCAAAAGCCATCCAGCAATCACCACAAAGGCGTTCTGTATCAAACAGAACGCCATCCATATCAAAAATAACCGCATGTATGTTGTTTGCCTTCACAGGTCTAGTCCTCATATCCGTTGGGATTATGGCTCTGCCAGTTCCAGGAATCCGCACACATATCCTTAATACCATACTGTGCTTCCCAGCCCAGTTCTTTCTTCGCCTTAGACGCATCCGAATAGCATGTTGCAATATCTCCAGCTCTCCGGGGTTTAATAGCGTAAGGAATCTTCACTCCGGTGGCTTCTTCAAAATTCTTTACGATGTCCAGAACGCTGTAGCCTGTTCCAGTTCCCAGATTATAGATGGAGAGTCCGGATTTATCCTGGATTTTCTTTAAAGCCTTCACATGTCCGATTGCCAGATCAACTACATGAATGTAATCGCGCACACCGGTTCCGTCGTGGGTATCATAATCGTTTCCAAATACACCCAGTTCTTTCAGCTTGCCTACTGCGACCTGGGTAATATAAGGCATTAGATTATTGGGAATTCCGTTGGGATTTTCTCCAATCAGGCCACTTTTATGAGCGCCGATGGGATTAAAGTAGCGCAGTAATACTACATTCCATTCCGGATCTGCCTTTTGAATATCCATCAGGATCTGCTCCAGCATGGATTTCGTCCAACCATAGGGATTGGTGCACTGTCCCTTCGGGCATTCCTCTGTGATGGGAATGATAGCCGGATCTCCGTACACCGTAGCAGATGAAGAGAATATCATGTTTTTGCAATGATGCTTGCGCATAACATCCACCAGTGTCAGTGTCCCTGTAATATTATTGTTATAGTATTCCCAGGGCTTCTGAACAGACTCACCTACTGCTTTCAATCCTGCAAAATGAATGCAGCAATCGAACTGCTCCTTGGAAAAGATTTCTTCCAACGCCTTGCGGTCAAGAATATCCGCCTTGTAGAAAGGCACCTTTTTTCCAGTAATCTGTTCTACTCTTTCTAAGGATTTCTCGCTGGAGTTGCTTAAATTATCCAGTACGACTACATCATATCCGGCATTCTGCAATTCCACTACAGTATGGCTGCCGATATAACCGGCACCGCCCGTTACTAAAATTCTCATAGTTTCCTCCATTCTGCATGTTTTATCATGCCATTGCAATGTATTTATAATTCCACTCCATTTTGCTGGAGCAGTTTTCTTGCTGAGTCCACAGAATCCACACCCGTCTTGTTTTTAATCGGTGCAAACTCATAATTACGCACGACTTCAAAGGGAAGACAACTGTCTTCCATGTGAATCATATCCAGCACCAGGTTTTCAAATTTGTAACCGTTCGGCTCTTCCGGTTTGATTCGATTTCCCTGCTCATCCATGTAAGGGATCTTTTTCTCCACCACATGAAGCGGTAACTTGCGATCCACAATTTCATACAAATCTGTCACACGGAACAGGTAATTCAAAATAACACCGAAATTGTAAACCCGTTCCCCCTTCTCATCCAGGGTATTCATCAGTTCATCCGTCAGTTCATAATATTCAATAATGGAAGGTCTGCCATCCTCCAGGCACATGACTCCTACCTTCTCGTCCGGTGCAACCTTTTTCACGACTTTAGATCCGACTGCGGCGTTTTTCTCCACCACAGCACCGACAAAAACGGGGTCTGCGATTCGCTGTAATACGTTATCCACCGCAAATACATTCAAGTATTCAATGCCTGCCTCTTTCACTTTATCCAGTACACCCCAGCGTTTCATGGAACTGAACCAGCCTCCGTTTCCGTTGGGAGACATAGCTACCACACCGGGAGCTTCCATATATACCTTCCCCTGATAGTCTGTCGCCGGTGCCATCTCCTGCATGAAGAAGTTCACATATGCTTCCTTATAACCGAAATAATTTTTTTCTTTTAAAAATTTCGTGGTTGCAGCATGGTTCTTGTCACTGGTCATCACAAACAAATGAATCCATGTTCCTGTCTCCTCCACTACATCTAAGAGGTTACGGATGATTCTCTCAAAAATATACATATCCTTCGTAATACCAATATTATACATTCCTTTGGGATCATCACTGCCCAGGCGGGTTCCCATCCCTCCAGCCAAAAGCACAGCTCCTACCTTGCCAGCCTGAATGGTCTTCACACCAGTATTACGAAACTTCTCTTTATTGGCTTCGATTTCATCCAGCTGCATAGTGGGTAAGGGGGAAATCACACCACGTTTTTCTCCTTCTTTTCTATGTTCTAACTCGTGAAGTACAGAAAAGTCGCAATTGGAGATTTGCGCCAACAAGTTTTCCTGCTGTTCCTCCGTCAAGGTATCATACCCTTCCAGAATATGTTCCTGCCCATACTCCGCTAATAACTTTTTTGCTTCCTCAAAATTCATATCCCGAACTCCTTCCGACAACCTGTTTTCAGCTTGTTCTTCCATCTTATCATATTCCTGTTCACTTTACCAGTCTGGGCAACGACTACATCGGCAGATTACATCGACCAATTCGTCACATGATCCGCCTTTTCGTCCTTCCAGTATACCTCATTTATACTGTCCAGATGCTCTTTCGTCCAAAGTCCTGGTACTCCGCCGGTGTGAAGAAAAATTGCATTGGCATCTGCAGGGATAATTCCCTTTTCCAGAAGATCCACGAAGCCATGAAGTACCTTTCCTGTATAGCAGGGATCCGTAAAGATTGCATCGGTACGTGCCAGAAGTTCAATGTATCTCTGTGTGATGTGATCTGGTTCATTATAACCCACACCACCGTAAAAATTCTCGCCTTCTCCCAATTCCAAATGAATATCTTCCTTTTTACATTGAATACCCAATTCAAAGGTGTCCGACATTTCATTAATAAAATCTACGGTTTCATCAATAGGGCGCATATCCGGTTCAATAGGAATCCCGATGACTTCAAAAGGGGCATGATAATATTGGGCACCTGCCCATAGTCCTGCAAAGGTACCGGTGGATCCGTAACCAGCCACCAGATAATCCGCATGAATATGCTGCTCCTTCATCTGTCTCATGATCTCCGGGATCGCCTGAATATATCCGGCTGAGCCAATGGGAGTCTGTCCGCCGATGGGGATATTTAGCACTTTTTCACCCCGGGCTTCGTATTCTGCTGTAATCTTTGCCGTACAGTCCTCCAGATATTTTTTCTGCGCTGCTTCCCGTTCCTTTTCCGGAAGGGACTGGGTACCTGACATATCCACAAAATGCAGATCCGCACCCATAAGCCGATCCAACAGCAGATTACCGGAAAGCTGATCCGGCTTTTTCCCTTTTAATACCAAAATCGGCTTCAGGCCATAACGTACTGCTGCTGCCACAGTCAATCTACCGTGATTGGTCTGAATACCTCCGAAGGTCATCAGTGCGGTATAGTCGTTATCAAGCGCATATTTTACAATGTAATCCAGCTTTCTGGCTTTGTTTCCACCCAGCGCCAGTCCTGTCATATCATCTCTTTTAATGTAGAGTTTTCCTTTTCCCAGTTCTTTGGTAAGTCCCGGCAGATACTCCAGCGGTGTGTTAATATAACCGGTAGGTACACGTTGCAAATTTTCCAGTTTCATAATCTGATTTCTCCATTTCCTTTCTACTGTTTCAATTCTCACTTTCTGCGAATCCGACGAATCTGTGGCTGCAGGGTAATCTTAGGAATCACTACCTCCGAATCCTGCGTCAGAATATAGTTTACTGCCTCTGCAATCTGCTCCGGTTTCAGATAGCTTTCCGGTTCCTCTCCCTGCTCAAAATTTGCATGACGATAAAGTTCTGAATATGTCATATCCGGCTGAATCGTGGTCACCTTTAAGCCGTACTTTCGATTCTCCGCAAAAAGGCTGTCTCCAAAGCTGGAAAGACCTGCTTTGGTTGCCCCATAGGCGCATCCATGCGGATTCGTTTCTTCCGCCGTGACAGAAGAAATATTGATCACATAGCCATGATTGGATTTCAGGATTCGAAGAAGCTGTCCCGTGAGAATCATGGGAAGTTCCAGGTTCGTGCGAACCAGTTCCATGATCTGTCGGGGACTTAACTCCTCATGAGGTCCGTAATATCCCACACCTGCATTGTTCACCAGCACACTGATATTTTGTTTGTCTTCTATCTGCTGAATCTGTTGCAGCAGATCCCGGGTGTCCAACAAATCACATACCAGCGGATGGAAGGAAGCGTATTTTCCCATCATTGTCCTGGTTTCTTTTCTGGAAAAGTCGCGGCCAAATCCATACACTTCATAATTTAATTTGCAGAGGGTCTCACTGACTGCCCTCCCGATTCCGGAGCTTGCTCCTGTCACAATTGCTATGTTCTTCATTTTTTCTCATTTCTGCCACAAGATTCGGCACTTCTGAAATCCCGGTAAATTTTTTTCACCGGCAGTCGCTTTTCCAACTCTTGCACAAGCCATGCTTCCATTTGTACTGCCAGCTTCCGGGGATATTGATACACGCCGCCTACATTTTCAAAGGGGAACTGTATTACAGCAGCACCCGGTTTACATTTCCGCAATTTTTTCAGATAATCCTGGGAAATGCGAAAGGACCCCACACTGACATCCTGTAACAGATTCCAGTCCCCATCCAAGTCGCTTAATCTTTCGTCTGCTTGTTTCAACAACGCGCTGTATGCCTGCTGCCAATCTGGCACATAGAGCATTGGGTCAAAACACAGGCGGACAGGATGGCCTTTTTGAAGTCCTGTTATGGCACATTCCAGGCGCATTGCCGCTGATGCGGTTCCATGTTCACTCTCTGTAATCACCCGCTGGGGTGACATGGTAAAAGCATAAATGACTCTGGGAGAAACCAGTAATCCTGCCCACATATTGCAGTTGCCGCTTTTGGTACGGATCTCAATTTGCAATCCCGGCTGCGCTGCGGCAAATTCCGCCCACAATTTTCCATATCCGAACACCCCTTCCAATGCCAGTAAATCGGCATCGTAGGATACACACACATAGAGATTCCTCGTCTGCAGTTCCCTGCGTATCGCATCAAAATAATCTTCCAGATTCACAAATACCACCAGATGTCCTGATGGATACATTCCTTTGAGATAACAGTAATCACAGTCAAAGACACAATTCATCATCGTGGAACAATAGTAAAAATTCGCATTGCCGAAATCCTGACACACCGGCGCCGCCTCATATAGAAAATGCTCTGTTTTTTCTGCAAGAATCAATGCCTGGCTGTCATGTTGTCTCACATAGTCCTGCCCTCTCCTGCAAAACACATCCTTATAATGTTCGATGAGAATGATCTGTGCTTTCGGAAAATGGGAAAGGATTTCCCGGGTTCTCGGCAAATTTTTTATACGTTGTTCTACATAAATATGGGAAAACCGGTGACTCTTTGCCATTGTCGCCGGATCATAACACGCGTTGTTTAAGTTGTGCAAGGTAAGCCTTTCCCTCCTTTTTGTCTTTGCAAGGCAGGATACCCGCTGCTCGATCTGCTTCCAGAACGGCATGCAGATTCACTCCTGTAAGGTTTACATAACGTAATAGTTGTTCCACTTCTGCTGCCATAGTGACCGAACAGTGCAATTCTTTCTCCAACCGCTCTGCTTCTATACTCCACTCCCTCGTTTCTTCTTCCGTCTGTATGTTCATCAGCACGTTTAAAAAAGGAAGCATTTCCTTTCCCGCTCCGCTCATCAGACTATGAAGCATTCCCCGTTGATATTCCTGTGGAAGCTCCTCCCGGATGCCATGATCGGAAACTACTTTCAAAAAAAGCATCTGATCCGGCCGGTAAAACCGGCTTCCTGCCTGATAAATGCCGGCAGCCTCCATATCAAATACCACATTCTCCCCTTTCGCTGTTTTTTCCACCGTAGCAATTCCGATCCCGGTTTGGATTTCTGTCTCCCGGAAAGGATGTTGGAAAAGAACATCCGGATAATAGCTCCGTCCCGTTGCTTCATTCCAAAGTTTGTTCCCCAGAATCACAGTGCCCACAGGAAATCGTTCCCCGCTGCCACAGGTGCCGATATTAATCAGCAATGTTTCTTCCCGTCTGTTATCCATGGCTGCCAGATAGCCCACTGCCACAGCGGACGCCACGGTTCCCACTCCTGTAATAACCAGTGTGATCTTCGGCACCCTCTCTTTCCGGCTCTCATATAACTGAAAACAGTGAATCTCCGAATTCTTTTTCAATTGAAAAGCTTCTATCAAAAATTGTGCTTCCTCATAAAGGGCACAAAAAAAGTAAATCATTCCTTCTATCTCCGTGTATGTTTTTATTCCAAAATAGTGTATACTAAATGTAATAACGTTATGGAGGATTTTTATGAATACCTGTTTACATAGAAAAAAAATTAAAAAGCTGGTTTGTACATTCGCCTGTGCCGCTGTTCTCTCTTCCACCCTTCCTGTGGCTGCCGCCGAGCCGGTGACACCGGATACCTTTGACTATGAACAGTATGCCGATCGGTATCCTGATTTAAAGCAGAACCTGGGCTATGACAAAAACCTGCTCTGGTATTACTATGAAACCTACGGCAAAGAAGAAGGGCGGATTCCCGGCGTCACTCCTGCCGCTTATCTGAACCTGCAGAATTTCGATGCTGACGCTTACGGTGCCGCCAATCCTGATGTAACTGCAGCCCTGGGGAATGATCCCGCTGTCCTGTTGAATCACTATCTGAACACAGGCTACAAGGAGGGGCGCACTGTTCATGGACTAAATGATGTGACGGATGCCAAATGTCAGGCCTATCTCCTTGCACACCAGATTACCAATGACTCCATGACGGATGTGGAAAAGATCAAAGCTGTCCATGACTGGATCATCAATCACACTTCCTATGATTATGATAATTATAAGGCCGGAACTGTCCCCTACAAAAGTCACACTATGGCAAGCGTCATTCAGGATGGTGTTGCTGTCTGTGATGGTTACTGCAAGGCATTCCAGTTTTTCATGGATGTATTGGGTATCGAATGTGAGATTCAGACCGGTCAGAATCATGCCTGGAACCGTGTCAAGGTAGGAGGACAATGGTATCTGGTGGACTGCACCTGGGATGATCCCATCTATTACTACAATGGCGTACGGCAGGAAGTCCTGCAATACCGCTATTTCATGGTGCCGGAAAAGTAAGCTTACTTTTACTTTTTCTGGCTGTCCAGAAGCTCCTGTAACGCCTCATCTCCCACACTGATCCAGGCATCTTCCTCATCTGCATTCAGTCCAAGATACTGGGCCAGTGTGCGTTCATCATCACTCATGCTCCATTTCTCTGTATAAACGTCAATTTCCTCAAAGGGGATCTCCCCTGCAAGATAACGCTCTTTATAATTTTTTTCCATTTTCGTCTCTTCCTCCGTTTAATAATCCACTTCCATCAGGCAAAGTCCCATTGCCGGCGCTGTCGGTCCTGCTTTCTGACGAATTTCCGGGTTCAACGCCAGTCTCACCTGTCCGCAATCCATTCGATCGTAACCCACCTCCAGTAGTGTCCCTACCAGAATCCGCACCATATTTTGTAAAAATCCTTCTCCGTGAAAGGTAAAATACAGATATCCGTTTCTACGTTCAATACGGATGCTGTCCACCCGGCGCACTGCGGATTTTTTCATCCGGGGTGTGGCGCAGAAATTACGGAAATCATGCTCTCCTTCCAGGATATCGGCCGCTTCCCGCATTTTTTCCAGATTAGGTGTTCCATCCAATCTGGCAAAATAACGGCGGTCGAACACCGGCTTTACCGGACCTTCGTAGCAGGTGTAACGATAGGTTTTTCCTACTGCATTATAGCGGGCATGAAACCGCGGAGCTGCCTCTTTTACCTGTTTGACTGCGATATCATCCGGCAGATAACGGTTGAAATAATCCCGGATTTCTTCCTCCGATAAGTTTGTTTCAAAAACTGCGTTTGCCACCATTCCTCTGGCATGAACGCCGGCATCGGTACGCCCAGCCCCAATCATTTCCACAGTATCGTCTCCGGTCATCAAAGCCAGTACCTTTTCCAGCTTACCCTGAATCGTCTCCTGATCAGGCTGCCGCTGCCATCCATAATAGCGGGTTCCATCATATTCAATTAAAAATCGGTAGTTTTTTCTGCTCATTCTTTTCATCATTCTTTTCATTCTTTTTTTCATTTTAATGGGAATGGACTATAAATGCAATTTAAAATATTGTATAGTAGCTTTAGATTGTATACAAAACAAAAAATTCCATGAGATAGTTCATGGAAGGGGAGGTATCTTTGCAATATGATTTTGCCCCCATGGAGGGACTGACTACCTACATCTACCGAAATGCTCATGCTAAATATTTTCCTGGCATTCATCAATATTTTGCTCCTTTTATCGGAAGCATGCACATGAGCAGTCGAGACATCAATGGTATCCTGCCGGAAAATAATCAGGGACTGACACTGATTCCTCAGATTCTTACCAATAAAGCATCGGAATTTCTGGCAATTTCCAACGTGTTAAAGGACTATGGCTACGACACAGTCAACTTAAATCTGGGCTGTCCGTCCGGAACGGTGGTGGCAAAGCATCGGGGTGCCGGCTTTCTGGAGGATCCAGTTGCACTGGATCACTTTCTGGAAGAAATTTTTGAAAGATGCCCCTTAAAGATTTCCATTAAAACCCGCATTGGCATGGACTTTCTGTCAGAATGGGAGGATCTGCTAAAAATATATGCCAAATATCCGTTGGAATTACTGATTATCCATCCCCGGCTGCGGAAGGAATTTTACGCAGGACAGCCTCATAATGATGCTTACCGGCAGGCTTTTTCCTTACCTTTCCCGCTATGTGCCAACGGAGATATTGTTTCTCTCCAAAGTCTGCAGGCACTGCAGGAGGAATTCCCCACTCTGGAACACGTTATGATCGGAAGAGGACTGTTACGCCGTCCCTGGCTGGTACAACAGCTTTCCAGTGAGAATCCTGCAGATTTTCCCCTTTCCAAACAGACGGTTCTGGATTTTCATAATGAAATTCTGGAAGGCTACCTCGGGATCATGTCAGGAGAACAACCGGTTCTTTATAAAATGAAGGATCTCTGGACGCATTTGGCCTGCAGTTTTACCAATTCTGACAAGTATTTAAAGAAAATCCGCAAGGCAAATCATCTCTCCGAATATCGACTGGAGGTCGCAAAACTTTTTCGGGAGCAGGAACTTTTGTGATATACTATATGGAATCAATGAATTTGGAAAAGAAGGTGCTTATTGTTTATGAAAATTTTTGCTTATGCCTTGCGCCCCTACGATGAGCAGGCTTATTTTGAACAGATCTGCCAGGCAAATGGCGTTGAATATGGCTATACCGCTGCCTATCCCTCCCCGGAAAATGTAGAACTGGCAAAGGGCTACGATGCCATCACCATTATTACGAACCTTATGTACCCCGAAATTCTGGATCGGTTCAAAGAAATGGGAATCAAATACATCGCTACCCGCAGTATCGGCTATGATCATATCGATGTGGCTTATGCCAACGCCATCGGCATCCGTGCTACCCACGTAACCTACTCTCCCAACAGTGTCGCCAACTACACCATCATGATGATGCTTATGGCATGCCGGAAAATTGATTACATCATGGAAAAGGCAAAAGTCAACGATTTCGGTCTCCAGGGAAAAATGGGACGGGAATTGTCACTGAGTACCGTAGGTGTCATCGGTACCGGAAAAATCGGTGAAGCTGTGATCAAACACTTATCCGGCTTCGGTTGTAAGATCCTCGCATACGATCTGTATGAAAAGGATTCGGTGAAAGAATATGCCACCTATGTGGATCTGGATACTTTGTATCGGGAAAGTGATATCATCACACTGCATGTTCCCGGTCTGGAAGAAAATCATCACATGATCAATGCCGATATCTTTGGGAAAATGAAAAAGGGCGTCATTCTGGTGAATGCCGCACGTGGTATGCTGATTGATACCGATGCCATGATTGAGGCTTTAAACTCCGGTCAGGTAGGCTTTGCCGCCCTCGACACCTTTGAAGATGAACAGGGGCTGTATTACCTGAATTTTGAACAGAAGCCCTTGGCAAACAGAACACTGTCCTTATTAAAAGGGATGCCGAATGTCATGTTTTCTCCTCATATGGCTTTTTATACCGATCAGGCCGTATCGGATATGGTGGGAAATGCTATCAAGGGGTTGCTTGCTTTCGAACAAGAGGGAGAGAATCCCTTTGAGGTACATCCGTAATAACAGCTTCCATCCCGGAGGGTGCTGACAAGATCCAGAATGATAACCACCACAAGCAGTGTCAATGCTATACCTTATCCTTCAAAGTATCTGGTGAGGAATTGTTTCGTGCGTTCCTCCCTGGGATGTTCAATCACCTGACGAGGATCACCGGCTTCCACTACCACACCATCATCCATGAAAATCAACTGATCCGCCACATCTCTGGCAAATGCCATTTCGTGGGTTACAATAATCATCGTGGTTTTCTGTTCCGCCAGTCCGCGAATCACCTTTAAGACCTCCCCGGTCAGTTCCGGATCCAGGGCTGATGTAGGCTCGTCAAAGCAGAGAATATCCGGGCGAAGTGCCAGGGCACGGGCAATTGCCACACGCTGCTGCTGTCCGCCGGAAAGCTGATGGGGATAATGATCCATACGGTCTTTGAGCCCCATCTGTGTCAATAGTTCCTCTCCATGTACCCGGATTTCCTCCTGAAGTTCCTTTTTCTTCTGTTTATAATCCGGATGCTCCTTTGCTAACATCTGTTCTGCCAGCATGACATTTTCCAATGCCGTATATTGGGGGAAAAGATTGAAGGACTGAAATACCATTCCGAAATGAAGCCTTTTCTTTCGCAGATCCCGCTCTCGTCTGGTGCTGTTTTGCTGCGCATCAAACAAGGTCTCACCCCGGACGATAATCTTTCCCTTATCCGGTGTCTCCAGAAAATTCAGGCAACGCAGCAGGGTCGTCTTACCGGAACCGGAGGAACCAATAATCGCCAACGCATTCCCTTCTTCCAGGGCAAAGCTCACATCCTTTAGCACCTTGGTGTTTTCAAAGTGTTTTTCTATATGTTCTATTTCCAAAATTGCCATATGTTTCACCCGTTACCTGAAATAATCCAGTTTCTTTTCAATGTAATTAAACAGCAGGGTCAAAATGCCTACAAATACCAGATAGAATACACCGGTGTAGAAAAGCGGCCACGTGATACCCGCAGACTTCATGAATGAGTATCCGGCAAAGGTCAGCTCATAAGCCGCAATAATACGGGCAAGTGATGTATCCTTGACCAGTGTGATAATCTCATTGGAAAGCGGCGGAACTACCCGCTTCACCATCTGCAGCAGTGTTATTTTAAAGAAAATCTGCGTTTTGGTCATACCCAGTACCTGTCCGGCTTCTCTCTGTCCCACCGGCACTCCCTGAATGCCTCCCCGGAAGATCACTGCGAAATAACAGGCATAGTTGATAGCAAAAGCCACTACGGTAGCCGTGATTCTTCCTCGCTCATTTCCACTCCAGATATTGTGACCCAGCCAAAGTCCCGGCCCGTAAAAGATAATAATGAGCTGCAGCATCAAGGGGGTTCCCCGGATAATCCAGATAAACACCTGCAACAGATACCGTAACGGTTTCCATTTACTCATGATGCCAAAAGCCAGCACCAGCCCTAAGGGTAATGAAAAGATCAGTGTAAGAATAAAAATCTGAAAGGTGGTCGCAAGACCACCTAACAGTTCCTTTGTAACATTAATAAAAAGTTCTTGATTAGCGGCAGGAAACATATGTGCTTCTCCTGTATATTAGTTTGCAGGTACGACAACAACCTGTGCGTTATTGCAGTATGCATTGGTACATTCCATGGATGAAGTAACCTCATCGGTAAGCGTCATGCCATTCCATACGGCATCAATGTTTTTGGAATCCAGCTCCATGATCTTATTATCCCAATCAATCTCTACGAACTGCACTTCAACACCTAATTTTTCTGCAACCAGCTTTGCCATATCGGCGTCAAATCCGATCCACTCACCGTTGTCATCTTTGTAATCCATAGGCTCGAAATCGGTAATACCAACGATCAGGTTTCCTTTACCCTGAATATAAGCTACATCACTGTCGTCTGCCTGTGCAAAATCATCTGCACTCTGCTCTAACAGAGATTCCTGTACACCATAGGTAGTAGCGATCTCCTGCATCGTACCATCTGCATAGGCTTCTGCGAATACGGAGTTGATGTATGCAGCCAGGTCAGAACCTTTACGACAGCCTACGCCATATTTCTCGGAAGTCAGTTCATCGGTGTGGGTCAGATTGGGATAGCTGGTTCCCTCTCCAATCATGGCTCCTGCCATCAACAGATCAATGATTGCCGCATCGGATGTACCGGATGCTACTTCCATCAGCGCATCAGCCTGGGATGCTACAGAATTTACCTGGTATCCATTTTCCTTTGCAACTTCTTCACCGGCTGAACCAGCCTCTACTGCATATACCAGAGAGCTTTCCTCATCGTTAGCTGCTGCAGTGGTTTCTGTGGCAACGGCATCTGTGCTTGCTGCCTGGTTGCTGCTTCCGCAGCCCACTAATGCTACGCCCATCGCGCATGCCAGAAATAAAGCAAGATTCTTTTTCATAATATCTAATCCTCCTATATAAAACATTACAGTTGGGATTTTAACATAGTAGCACGCTAAAGTAAAGAAGAAAAATATTTCCCTGACTGATTTCTGAAATCAGACAGGGAAACGTATTTTATAAGAATCCCAAAGGATTTTCTTATAGGGAAAACAGTCCCAGAGACTGTAACAGCAGGAAGAACAGAAGTACCGGTGTTATGTACTTTACCATAATCACATACAGATGCTTTCTGCCGAATTTCTCTCCGTTTCGTGTCACCTCGTCGATGACGATTTGCGGTTTTACCACCCAGCCGATCAAAATACAGGTTAAGAGCGCTACCAACGGCATGAATACATTGTTACTGATGTAATCCAGCATATCCAGAATCTGACCAACGGTTCCGTTGGGAAGTGTCCACTCAAAGTAAAGCTTATTGTAACCCAAGCATACAATCGTACCCGCAATCAATGCATACACCGTAACGATTGCCGCACTCTTCTTACGTCCGAAATGAAACCGATCCATCAGGCTGGACACCATGGCTTCCATAATGGATACCGATGAAGTCACTGCTGCAAAAGATACCATTCCGAAAAACAACACTCCAATCACTGCGCCGATTCCACCCATCGCACCGAATACCTTAGGAAGGGATACAAACATCAGACCGGGGCCTGCAGACATGCCTTCTCTTCCCATAAACACATACACCGCAGGAATGATCATCATACCTGCAAGGAAAGCCACAATTGTATCAAAGATCTCGATTTGGTTAATGGACTGCATAAGATTAACATCTTTTTTCACATAGGAGCCGTATGCCACCATAATACCCATTGCCACGCTGATACTATAAAACAGCTGCCCCAGCGCATCCATAATCACAATAAAAAACTGTTTGAAGGTTATGTTGGAAAAATCCGGCCAAAGATAAATTTTCAGTCCTTCCAGACTGGTGCGGGTCACACCACTGGCATCCGTATGCTCCAATGTCAGGGAGAAAATGGCAATTCCCAGAATTAATACCAACAGTAATGGCATAATAACCTTACTGAATCGCTCAATTCCCTTTTCAACGCCACCAAAAACAACAATTGCAGTGACTCCCAGGAAAATCAGGAAATAAACAATGGGGGATATTTCGCTGGTAATGAAACCGGTAAAGTAACCATCTGCCACTGTATCCTGACTATGTCCAATCGTAAAGGTTACAAGATACTTGAATACCCAGCCACCGATTGCACAGTAGTAGGGAAGAATAAGTGTGGGAACCAGGCATGCAAGAATACCGATTCCTTTCCATTTCGGATGAATGGCTCCATAAGCAGTAAGCGGACTCTGTCTGGTCTTACGTCCGATTGCTATTTCCGTGGTCAACAGAGCAAATCCGAAAGTCAATGCCAAAATAATGTAACAGAAAAGGAAAATTCCTCCCTGATCCTTTGCTGCCAGATAAGGAAATCTCCAAATATTTCCCAAACCTACCGCCGAGCCTGCCGCGGCCATAACAAATCCCAATTTCCCGTTAAAACTTCCTCTTGTTTTTTCGTGCATTCTTTTACGCCCCCTATGTTATGTATTAAAAATAATATGTGCATAAGTTTAACACAGGAATGAATAAAAATCCACAAAAATATATCGCACAGCTTATAAAAATGCGGAAAATCGCACAAAAATAGTTCTATGGTAACAGAAGATGGAGGTATCCCCACTCCCAAATAAGGTCTTCAAAGCAATTTTCCATGTATTCAAAGATATCATCCTCATCGTAACCCATCATTCGGGAAATCAAAACGATCCACTCTCGGATTTCCTCATAAGATAACTTCTGTCCATCTGCCAGCCATTGCAGAAAAAGTACATGCATCATCCCCGCCCATTCCATGCCAATCCACTGCAGCATCACAGTCACACTTTCCATATCTGACAAGGGCTTCACCAGATTGGTGAAGAGTTCTGCCACAAGAAAGTTCCGGAACAGTCCTGTGTATGCAGACAGTTCTTCTTCAAACTTTCCATAGGAAAGCAGCAGGTGCTCTATCGCCTCTGTCTTTTCCGAAGATTCCAATAAGGATTCCAATGCTTCTGCCTGCATTAGGACAGGCTGCAATGCCCGGGTATACATCCCTTGCTCCCGGTAATTTGCCACCAGATCCAGGAAAAGTTCATTTCGTTCCTGAAGCGTAGCCCTCCTGTCCACCGGCAGATTCCGTATCGTCTGGGACATTTCTTCCAATATTTTCCCGTGAAAATACTGATCCCTCTCATAGATCCATTCCCCGTCTTCATAGTAATGTCTCATCGCATCCAATTGTATATAGAAGATCATCTGATATGCCAAAAGAAGAGAATATCCCTCATCTCCCAGTAATCTCATCATATCTCTCCGCAGATCATAAAGAAGCTTTTCGTCCTGTTCTTCTTCCGTATTTCCCCAGGAAAAGTCTGCTTCTCCCACGATCTGTACCTTTTCCCGATTCAGAAAATCCACGACCTCCGGGCAGCAGCTTACCAGTGTTTTTTCGATACGATTGGAAAACGCATGAATTTCTCTGGGGAATCCGGCACAGGTATCGGATAACACCGAATCTCCATAGCGGAGAACCAGACTGCACAAATGCTCCTTCGTGAGATAAGGGCACTCCCTTTTATCATTTAATGCAATTTTATAGCCGCTGCCTGACTCATTCGTCGTCACAGTAGCGGCTACATTCAATTTGAGTTTTTTCTGCCAACAGGCATAAGTCCTGTCATCCACTCCGATTGCCCATTCCTGACAGCAGGTAAAAGGGCAATCGGAAGCAGTGCAGACGAAACTATCATAAAAATGAAGTTTGCTTTCTTTTTTCATTCCGTTCTTTCCGATTTCTTATAACTCTTTGGTCATCTCTGCCAGCCACTCCTGCCCTTCTGCAGTCATACGAGGAGCCAGCGTCTCATATACCTGTTTATGGTACGCGTTGAGACGGGTGATATCCCTCTCGGATAACAAAGAACGATCGATGGCATTTCTGTCAAAGGGAACCATAGTCAAGTTCTCAAAATGCATGAACTGACCGTAGGAATTCTTCTCTCCCTTGCAGCAGAGCACCAGGTTCTCATGGCGGATGCCGAATTTATCTTCCAGATAAATACCCGGCTCATTGGAGATCACCATGCCTTCCTCCAAAACGACCGGAGCCGCATTGGCGGTAATTCGCCAGTGAATCCGCTGGGGGCCTTCATGGACACTTAAAATATAACCTACGCCATGGCCGGTACCATGATTGTAATCCAGCCCATTCTCCCAGAGGGGCTCCCTTGCCAGATAATCCAGATTCTGTCCACAGCATCCATGGATAAACGTGGCTGCTCCCAGATTTAAATGCCCCTTGAGAACCAGGGTGTACATTCGTTTCTCTTCTTCTGTCAAAGTACCCAGAGGAATGGTACGGGTAATATCCGTGCTTCCCTCTTTATAATGGCCGCCGGTATCTGCCAGGCAGAAAGAGCGGGGTTCCATCTCCACATCGGATTCCGGTGTAGGAGCATAATGCACAATCGCACCATGATCCGCAAAGGATATAATGGAATCAAAGCTGGGTTCGATAAAGCCCTCCTGCTCTGCACGGAATGCTTCGATCTTAGCTACCGCAGTCAGCTCCGTAATTTTTTCCTTGCCCACATTTTCCTGCAGCCAGTGGATGAAACGGGTTACTGCCACGCCATCCTTGATATGCGCTTCTTTGATATTGGCAATTTCCTCCGGTGTCTTGATTGCCTTCATCAATTCAATGGGGCTTACACTGTCCACCTTCGCTGCCTTGTGGGGCAGGCTGTTCATGAGCTGATAGTTCACATGGCTGGAATCTGCCCAGATGGTGCAGCGGGAAGGTAACCGTTTCAGCAGCTTGCCGATCTGGTCATAGTCTGCCAGTTTCACGCCATCAGCCTTTAATTTCTTTGTAAGATCCCGGGATAAAATCTTCTTATGCACGCACAAGGTAGCCTTGTCCTGAGTCAGTACCATGTATGCCAGAAATACAGGAGTGCAGCGCACATCGTTGCCTCGCAGGTTTAACAGCCATGCGATTTCCTCTAAGGAGGTGAGCACCAGGGCATCTGCCTTCTGCTCCTTCATCTTCTCCCGCACCTGTTCCAGTTTCTGTGCTCTGGAAAGTCCGGTGTAGCAGGTGTCTAACTCCCAGACCGGCTCCATGGACATCTCCGGACGGTCTTTCCAGATGACGTCTACCAAATCGCAGGAACCATCTACGCTAAATTTCTTGTCCCCGCCCTTTTCCAACAGTTTATTCACAAAGGCAGGACTGACCGTACGACCGTCAAAGCCAATGGTGCTGCCTTTGGGTAATTCTTTTGCCAAAAAGTCCTCAATGGTGGGAACCCCTGGCTCTCTGTCCTTCATTAACGTAATGGTGCTTCCTTCAAGCTGTGCTGCTGCCTGCAGGAAATATCGTCCGTCTGTCCAAAGCTCTGCACCGTCCTGACGAACTACCAAAGTTCCTGCGGAACCGGTAAACCCGGACATAAATTCTCTGCATTTAAAGTAACTTCCCACATATTCCGAACCGTGAAAGTCGTTCGTAGGAATAATATAAGCTGCCATGGAGTGCTTTTTCATCTGTGCACGCAAGGCATCTAATTTTTCTTTGATTTCCATTGTAAAGATTCCTTCTTTCTTTTGCTGCTTTTCCTAATTGTAATCTGCCACTTTGCGAAGCGCTTTAATCTGTTCATCGGTAAGTGCCACCGTAGGGGAATTGACATCACAGGTGTCTCTGTTTTCCACAATCAATGTGCTGCTGCCAGGTGCCAGCGTATGAGTGTGCCATACCCCTTTCTTTACATTATAGCATTTACCGGGTTCCAGGGTAGTTGCTTTGATTTCACCCACATGCTCGCCATCTCCACCGGTAAACAGCGTCACCGTACCCTTTAGCAATACAAAGACTTCGTCGCTTAAGGTATGCTTCTGCATGGTCTTTAAATTCGGCACTTCCAGCTCGTCAATGTCATTTAAAATTGCCACGCGCCAGCTTTCATAATCAATGACCGGTGCATATCCCGGTTCGTTGTACTCTCTTACATCAATATCCATTCTAATCCTGTTCTCCTGTTCTTCTGATTTTGTACTTCTTCTTTCTATTATAATAAGTACGGCGAGTTTTTCAAATGTTATCTTGTGAAAGACCGGAAAATCTTCTATAATGAGTGCGTTGAAGCAGAGAAAAGGAGAATTTCTATCATGATAATCCAAACGGTTCATACGATTGATGAACTGCTCCAGTTCGTCAATGGTCTTTGCCATGAGCATGGTCTGCGCCTCTGGTACCGCGGCGAGGAAAATGCAGAGTTATCTTTGGTTCCCTCCATCCAGCGCAGTCAGAAACGTCTGGATGTGGAGCGGTATATCACCAACGATTTCTATATCCGCGGAAAGCAGATTTTAAGCAATCCCCCGGAAAAACACAATTACGCCGGCTGGGTATCCCTGATGCAGCATTACGGGCTTCCCACCCGGATGCTGGACTGGAGCCAGTCTCCCTTAATCGCATCCTTTTTTGCCACGGAAACCTACAAAAATACCCCGGATATGGATGCCTGTGTATGGGTTCTGGTGCCCTGCCGGCTCAATGAACAGGAGGGCTTCGGTTCCTGCGTATATCCCATTGATGCCGACACCACCCAGGAAATGCTGCTGCCTGCTTTTAAGCACGCCCACCACAATCTGGAACTGGTTGACCGCATCCTTGCATGCAGTTCCACCGACAACAATCTGCGGATGTATTCCCAACAGTCCAACTTCACCGTCCACAACTCTTTGCAGCGACTGGAAGATATCTGTGACGAGCACACGCTTTACAAAATCATCATTCCCTGCGATCGAAAGCAGTATTTCATCGAAAGCCTCCGGGTTTTCGGCATTACAGAGGGCTCTATTTACCCTGATCTGGATCATATCTCCAGCGACCTGAAAAATTCATACGGTATTTAACCAAACCAATAACCTATACAGGAGAAAACTGTCATGAAAATTGTATTGGAACACCTCACCAAAAAATTTCCCAACCGTAACCGCAAAGTCCATGAGGATGTAATTGCCGTCAGCGACTTCGATTTCGAAATTCCTGATGGCAAGCTGGTGGGCTTACTGGGTCCTTCCGGCTGTGGAAAGAGTACCACCTTAAACCTGATCTGCGGACTGTTAAAACCCACCGAAGGACACATTTACTTTGGTGAGGACGATGTCACCGGACTTCCTGCGGAGAACCGTGGCGTAGGACTGGTTTTCCAGAACTATGCTCTGTACCCCCATCTCACTGTCCAGAAAAACATCCAGTTCCCGCTGGAAAACCTCAAGGGTGCGGACAAGCTTTCCAAGGAGGAAATGCAGAAACGGGTGTATGAGGCTGCGAAACTGGTGCAGATTGAAGAACTGATGGATCGCAAGCCCAGCGAACTTTCCGGTGGTCAGCAGCAGCGTGTGGCAATCGCCCGTGCCCTGGTAAAGATGCCCAAGGTGCTTTTGTTAGACGAGCCTTTGTCCAACCTGGATGCCCGACTTCGCCTCCAGACCAGGGAGGAAATCCGCCGTATCCAAAAACAGACCCAGATTACCACGATTTTCGTCACCCATGACCAGGACGAGGCGATGAGCATTTCCGATATGATTGTGGTCATGAAGGATGGACTGGTGCAGCAGATCGGCAAGCCCCAGGAGGTGTATGACCATCCGGTAAATCTCTTTGTTGCCAAATTCTTAGGTACGCCGCCTATCAATGTATTTCAGGGCAAAGTGGAGAAAGAACAGCTTCTCATCGGAGGAGACACTGTGCTATCCGTAAAAGGTGTACCCGATCAGGAGGTCTGGGTTGGCATCCGTCCCGAAGGCTTTCTTCCTGCTGCTGATGGCGCCCTGCATTGTAACTTAACCCGTCTGGAAGTGATGGGACGGGATGTGAGTGTGGTTTCCACCCATGACCAATGCGAGAATGCTGCGATCCGCTCCATTATTAACGCTGACACCCCCATTGATGTGAACAGTGCCACCATTGCTTTTAACTTAAAGCCCCACAAGGTGCATCTGTTCCACAAGGAAACCGGCGCTGTGATTCCTTTTGCGTCAACAGCGGATTAAGGAGGCTGAGGACTATGGAAACAAACAATCGCAAGGCGTGGCTGTACCTGTTGCCCGCGTTTCTCTTTCTGGGGGCTTTCCTGATTTATCCTCTGGTGGATGTATTTGTCTATTCTTTTGAAGAGGGCTATAATTCCGCCTCCCAGACCTACTTCGGCACAGGGCTATACAACTACTCCTATGTACTACATGATCCCTATTTTCTGCAGGCGCTGAAAAACACCTTTATTCTGGTAATCATCACGGTACCGGTTTCCACCGGACTGGCGCTGCTCATCTCCCTGGCATTAAGCTCCATCAAACTGCTGCGGGACTTGTTCCAGACCATCTACTTTCTGCCCTATGTAACCAACACCCTGGCTGTGGGTCTGGTATTTATGATTTTATTTAAAAAGACCGCCTATTCCGACGGACTGGTAAACCTATTAATCAGCTGGTTCGGCGGACCTTCCGTGGATTTCATTGACGGCCCCTACTGGGCAAAAATGTTTGTACTCTGCTTTTATACGGTATGGGTGGTTATGCCTTTCAAGATTCTGATTCTCACCAGTGCGCTGGCATCGGTGAATCAAGTGTATTACAACGCTGCCCGGGTGGATGGCACATCCCGGTTCCGTATGTTTTATAAACTGACCATTCCCATGATTTCCCCTATGATTTTTTATCTGATTATCACAGGGTTCATCGGTGCTTTCAAGGCCTACAGCGATGCGGTGGCACTCTTTGGTGTAGACTTAAATGCCGCACAAATGAATACGTTGGTAGGTTATGTGTACGATATGCTCTACGGTGACAGCGGCGGCTATCCTTCTTACGCATCCGCAGCCGCCATTATCCTGTTTGCAATCGTGCTGACCATTACCTGTATCAACCTGCTGGTAAGCAAAAAGCATGTCCATTATGTCTAAGTTGGGAGAGTCTTATGGAAAAACAGACCGATTATGAAAAAATCCAAAAATCAGCGAAGATTCGCCGGATAATAAGCAATATAGCACTTTACACTTTGCTCACAATCTGGGCCATCCTCGTTTTGTTTCCTTTTTATTGGATGGTTCTAACCTCCGTAAAAAGCTACAGCACCTATAATGCAGAACGCATTCCATCCTTTTTCACCTTGTCACCCACCATGCAGAACTATGTGGATGCCTTTACCACCGTGCCTCTGGGGCGCTATCTGTTAAACACCTTAATTTTTACCGTCATTACCACGGGAATCATGCTGGTGGTCATCACCCTGGCGGCTTTCGCCTTCGCCCGGTTGGAATTCCGTGGTAAAAATCTGGTATTTACCCTGTTTCTATCCCTGATGATGATTCCCAATGAGCTGGTGGTCATCACCAACTTTGCCACCATTACCAATTTCGGACTGCGGAATACCTTCGTGGGACTGATTCTTCCCTCTGTCACCAGTGTGTTCTATATTTATCTGCTAAAGGAGAATTTCGCCCAGATTCCCAACGAGCTGTACTATGCCGCCAAAGTAGACGGTACCTCGGATCTACGGTATCTGCGCCGGGTCATGATTCCCATTTGTAAGCCCACCCTCATTACCATCGTAATTTTAAAGGTGATCGAGTGCTGGAACTCCTATGTATGGCCAAGGCTCATTACCGATGACGCCAATTACTATCTGGTTTCCAACGGTATCCAGGAAATCCGTGAAAACGGCTTCGGACGGGAAAATATTCCCGCTATGATGGCGGCTGTGGTGGTAATTTCCCTGCCCCTGATTATTCTCTTTTTAATCTTCCGTAAGAAGATTATGGCAGGCGTTGCAAGAGGAGGTACAAAAGGATGAGAAAACTGTTCAAAAAAGGGCTGGTATTCTCTCTGGTGCTTGCCGGAATGCTGATGCTCTCCGGCTGTCACGGCTCCCGTGGACTGGAGGCGTTCACTATCCCGGAGGAATTCGATACCTCCCAGAATTACGAGATTACTTTCTGGGCCAAAAACGATACCAACAAAACCCAGACCGCGATTTATAAAAAAGCCATTGAAGATTTCCAAACATTGTACCCTAACATTACCGTAAATCTGCGTCTGTATACAGACTATGGCAAAATCTACAACGATGTCATTACCAATATCTCCACCGGAACCACTCCAAATGTGTGTATCACTTACCCCGATCACATCGCTACTTACATGAGCGGCAGTAATGTAGTGGTTCCTCTGGATGACCTTTTTACCGACAACCGTTACGGTCTGGGAGGCTCTGATGTACGGTTTGACTCTCCTACCAAGGAGGAAATCATTCCCCAGTTTTTACAGGAATGTTCCTTCCGGGAGCATTACTACGCAATCCCTTATATGCGTTCCACTGAAGCATGTTATGTAAACAAGACCTATGTGGAAAAGCTGGGCTACACCCTGCCGGATTACCTCACCTGGGACTTTATCTGGGAGGTTTCCGAGGCAGCGATGGCACAGGATGCTGAGGGCAATTATCTGGTAAACGGGCAAACGGTGATGATTCCCTTCATCTATAAATCCACCGATAACATGATGATCCAGCTGCTGCGTCAGAGGAATGCCGGCTACTCCAACGATGAAGGAGAGATTCTGCTGTTTAACGACACTACCAAGGATATTCTTTATACCGTGGCAGAGCATGCGAAAACCGGTGCGTTTTCCACCTTTAAGATTTCCAGCTATCCGGCAAACTTCTTAAACGCCGGGCAGTGTATCTTTGCCATTGATTCCACTGCCGGTGCTACCTGGATGGGCACCAACGCTCCTTTAAGTGACATCAGTGAGGACGCCTTGGTAGACTTTGATACGGCGGTACGCATGATTCCTCAGTACGATCCCATGCACCCGCAGATGATTTCCCAAGGGCCTTCTGTATGTGTGTTTAACAAGCCGGATTCCCAGGAAGTACTGGCTTCCTGGCTGTTTGCCCAGTATCTGCTTACCAATGATGTCCAGATTGCCTATGCAGAAACGGAGGGTTATGTTCCGGTTACCTCCAAAGCCCAGAACGATGCCTCCTATCAAGATTACCTGGCACACTGCGGCATCGATGATGATACCCATTACCGGGTAAAAATCCAGGCATCTGAGCTGCTGTTATACAATGCGGAAAATACCTTTGTCACCCCGGTATTCAACGGTTCTGCCTCCCTCCGGGATGCTTCCGGGCAGTTGATTGAAAACGTGGTGAAATCCGTGCGTCGGAAAGAAACCATTGACGACACCTACATGGACAAGCTGTTTTCCGATGTCACCTCTCTGTACCGTCTCGACCAGAAACGACAGACAGGCATGGAAAAAGCAGATTTAGGTCCTTTACCCAAGGCCTCGATTATTCTGCTTGCAGTGTTGGGAATCACCTGGATTGGCATTATACTCTATGTCACCCGTAAATTCTGGGCAAAATTGTTCGTATTTAGGCACAATCACCATTGATTTCCCCGATAAATACGGTATAATGGCATTGTTTCCAAATAAAAAACTCATGAAAAGAGGAGAAATTATGAAAAAGTCACTCATTGTAACCCTGGCTCTTTCCCTGACTCTGGCGCTGGCTGGATGTGGAAAGGCTGCAAACGATACCGCCGATGTGAAAGGCGAAGGCGTTATGACCTATGCGGAATATGTTGCTGCTGATGTGGACAGCGAGGTTGTAGTAGAAACCTATGTTCAGGCTAAGCAGGGCTGGTGGGAGAACGAAGGGGTTGGCGTAGCAACCTTCTATACCCAGGACAAAGACGGCGCTTACTTCCTTTACAACATGCCTTGTTCCAAAGAAGACTATGACAAACTGACCGAGGGAACCAAAATCAAGGTTACCGGTTATAAATCCGAGTGGGCCGGCGAAGTTGAAATTATCGACGCAACCTATGAAATCGAGGATGGCAGCTATGTGGCAGAGGCTGCTGACATGACCTCCTTACTGGGAACCGATGATTTGATTAAACACCAGAACGAACGTGTCGCTTTCAAGGGTATGACCGTAGAAGCTGCCAATGATAATGGCGATGCATTCATGTACAACTGGGATGGTTCCGGTTCCGAGGGAGATGATTTGTACTTCAACGTATCTTACAACGGTACAACTTATACCTTTACCGTAGAGTCTTATCTGTGTGGTCCTGATACCGATGTTTACCAGGCTGTAAAGGCTCTGGAAGTTGGTCAGACCGTAGATATGGAAGGCTTCCTGTACTGGTATGAAGGTGTAAATCCCCACATTACCAGCGTTACTGTGAAATAAATCCAAGATGCAAAAGAGGTATGACCGTAAGGTCATACCTCTTTTTTGCTTTATTTTCTTATTCTTCTATCTTTTTCCCCAAATCAAAAAAGGTAAAGGTGGCGATATCCAACACCGTTCCGGCATCGTCTACCAGATCTACCCGGTAAACTGCCAGGTTTTTGCCAAAGCGAATTTCCTGGGCTTTCGCCGTAACGTACTGCGTATCCGCTGCCGGTCTGAGATAGCTGAACTCCCCGGACACTGTGGTCACATAGTTGCCCCGGAGGGTTGCTGCCGTACCGGACACGATATCTGCCAGGGAATACAGACAGCCACCGTGCATGGTTCCCAGAGGATTCTTGGATTCCTCCTTCACCGGGATTCTTCCCTCCGCATAACCTTCCCGTAGTTCCAGCATCTCCAGACCTATGGTCTTTGCGAAAGTATTCTTTTCTATCATTTGGCACAGGGCTTCTGCATTCATATTATGTCAACCTTTCTTCTATTCCTGCGGGAAAATCTGGTTTTTTCGTTTATCCAATGCGAAAAGCAATGTCATTCCCAACAGACCGCAGGAAATAATTTCTCCGATTCCAACGGTTAGCGCAAAATAAATCAAACTGCCTTCCAGTTTATATACATAGGAAAGTACCAGCGGCACAACGATAATGTTTGCCACAATAGGCGGCAGGGGTGCAAGCCATTTCTGCTTGCGAAGTGCCCAGGTTCCCAGTGCTCCTGCCAAAGTGGCGAGTGAACCGAACACCACATCCCAGGGTGCACAGCCGGTGATGATGTTGCTGAGCAGACATCCCACGAACAGTCCGGGGACTGCTGCCGGAGTAAAGAACGGCAGGATGGTCAGTGCTTCCGAAAAGCGCACCTGGATGGCGTAATTTGCCAGTCCCAGGGCATTGGCCAGCAGGGTCAGCACAACATACAAAGCTGCAATTACCGCAGCCTGTGTCAGTTTGATGGTTTTTTGATTCTTCATATTCATTTTTCTCCTTTAGTTTTGTTTTATGTGAGGAAGGTCTCGAACTCACAAATTTTCCGAAAGAAACGTTTTCGGCTTATGTACTATAGCACGGATTACAAGGGAATGCAAGAATTGTATACTACAAGCAATATAAAATCCATGAAACTGCTATAGAAAACTCGATCTCTCTATGCTAAAATACTGAATGGTTCAATTGCATTTCGTATAAAAGGAGATCACTTACATAATGAATACCGTAGAAAACTATTCTATGCGTTATTTGGAAAAAAGAGATATTGATCAATACAACGCCCTGTTGCGTTATACCTTTCAGGTGACGGAGGAAGAGCTTACCGCCACCGGTTGGAAAAATGAAGAAATCAAGCAATCCAAATTCCCTGTATTGGAACGCGCAGATGTCCTTGGATGCTTTGATGGGGATAATCTGATCTCTCAATTTGCAGTCTATCCTTTGAAAATGAATATTTATGGAGAAGTCTTCCAGGTTGGATTCGTCACCAGCGTCTGCACCTATCCGGAATATACCGGACACGGTATTATGAAAAAACTGATGGTGCAAAGTCTGACCCACATGAAGAAACAGGAAAAATCCTTCGCTCTTCTTTATCCGTATTCCATCCCTCTGTACCACCATCTGGGATGGGAGATTATTTCCAACAAAATTTCCTTTATTATCAAGGATTCCCAGATTCCCACAGGAGTCCGCGCCCCCGGCTATGTGCGCCGTGTGGATTGGGACAACAGTGACTTCCATGAACTGCACTCTCATTTTGCCTCCATTACTCACGGCTGTCTGTTCCGTAACTCCCTCGCCTGGGAGGAATACTGGCGCTGGGACGAGGACGACACCAACGTAGCCGTTTACTACAATACCAACGACAAACCTTGCGGTTTCATGGTATATCTCATCAAAAACGATATTATGCATATCAAAGAGATGATTTACTTAAACCGGGAAGCAAAAAAGGGACTGTGGGAATATATCCATGCCCACGATTCCATGATTGATGAAGTACACGGCAATACCTATTTCAGCGAGCCTATTGCTTTTGAGATGGATGACGGAGACATCAAAGAGTCCATCCGCCCTTACACCATGGGACGGATCATTGATGTCGAAGGCTTTCTGAAAGATTATCCCTGTGATCCGGATGGGGGAACTCTGCTGATCGAACTGGATATTACAGACAAACTCCTCTCCTGGAATAACCGCAGCTTTCAGGTCTGCTTTGAGGACGGTCACTGCCATCTGACAGATAGGCCTGCGGAATATAAACTGAAAATGGACATCGCCACTCTCACCACCCTGCTATTAGGTTACAAAACAGCCGAGCGTCTCTATGAATTAGAGAGGATTTCCGGTAAAAAGGAAGCCGTTGACCGGCTGGATGATGTACTTTTTCATAAAATTCCTTATATTTCCGACTATATTTAAATAGAATGCACAAAGAAAACTTTTTTGAAGAATATATTGACTTTCCTTTTCTGCGGTGCTAAGGTTGCAAACACCAAAGATAAATGTATCGAACAGAACACGATTTTTCGAGACTGTATTTCAGCGAGCCGCCGGGTGGTGTATGACGGTATGCACATTGAAGAACCAGCCTCTGCGAGCAGTACACTGAATTCTTCCGGGATAGTAAGGGGTACCACAAGGCAAACAAGCTCGCAAATGCCTATTTTACTAGGCTTTGCGAGCTTTTGAAAATTATTCAAACTCAATTCACAATTCGATATTCCCCATGACTTTTCTTGCTTTCTGCTCAATTTCATTTGCCGTATGCTCACTAGTAAGCATGAGATGATTACCGCTTATGGTATACTCTCGTTCTATATATTCCTCTGTTATTGGAAACATATCCTGTATCAGAAATACACTTTCTCGGCTATCGTCCAGTTTTACAATATGTATAATATCGCATGGCTTACCTGCCTTAGCTTTTTTCTCTACAATTCCTTTATATTTATCAATATGACTTGATAATGGTATCATCAATATATCCCTGTATTTGTGTCTTCAAAACAATAATAATGAGGTCGGTTTACCGCCTTATTCCCCTTAAGATATGGATCCGGCATATCTTCAAAAAACTTATCTTTAATTATGTAAAATCCTGTTTTCTTCATGTAATTTTCTCCATATAGAAAAAGTCCCCCGCCTTATGGCGAAGGACTAAACTTTCGACCCAACCATTTATATACCACACCTCAAATTCCCTTTAATCTTTCTTCTATATCCGAAGCACTATATAATACATCCGTCACAATTACTCTGTCATGCTTTATAACATAAAATACAGAATAATTATCTATCGGCATTATCCGGAGCAGGAAGCACAAAAGCAATGTGATTATAAAGCTGTTCCATATCTGCAAGTGCTTCCTCTGTAATCTCAACTGTATATTGCTTCATGCTAATGATTCTCCTTAAATTTTGCAAACGCACTTGCTGCACTTTGCACTTTTCCGGCTTCTATATCATCATAACCTCGTTGCAGCTTTGCATGAAGTTCCTCAGTTGTCATTAAATCCATGTTAATTGAATTAGGTACTTTGGGCAAAGTCACCGCAAAAGGAATACCACCAGTAAGAGAAATTTGATTTAAATACATATCTATTGCGGTAGACATTGGTATGCCAAGTCTTGATAATACTTCTTCTGCACGACCTTTCACAGTTGGATTTACTCTTAAGTTTAATGTTGCTGTTTTCTCCATGATTCAGCACCTCCAGATCAATCATATCAAGGATTTAAGCAAATGATGATAACGGATCAGTGAAATTTCAAAGAATGAAAATTTCAAAAGTTAATTCCACCAAATGGATGGCGTATGGTTATCCATGCAGGATAAGGATCATAAGGAAATGAAAAAGCAAGAGATGAAGGTCGCTACGATGTACGAGGGGTGGGATGCAGAGAAGGAAAAGCAGAACAGAAGCACTCTTGTGGGAAAAACAATGCTGGCAGGAATGGAAAGAAGTCAGGAATTCCATGAAAAGAGGGAAGCATGTATCCGAAAAAAATATGATGCGGATGAGATTGGGCAGCGGATACTAAACGGAGACGGAGGGAGCTGGATAAAGGAGCCGTACGATCCGGAAGCAATCTTCCAACTGGACCGGTACCACATATATCAGGAAATATTGAGAAAGATCGCCGACAAAAAAGCACAGCAGGAAATACGGGAACTTTTTGAAGCCGACAAACCCGACGAAATGCTGGAATATATACAGACGTATGCTACAAGCGTTGAAAGTTCGGACGAGAAGGACAATAGAAGTAAGAAAGCGATGGAATTGTATAAATATCTGAATAACAATAAAGAGGGTCTACTGCCATACGATAAACGAGGAGTAAAAATACCAGAGCCAAAAGAAGGGATTATATACAAAGAAATGGGTGTGCAGGAAAATCAGAACTGTACAGCGATCACAATGCGGATGAAGCACCGTCGGATGCGCTGGTCAGAGAAAGGAGCTAATAACCTGGCGAAAGCACTGTACCGCAAAGAGAACAGGGAATTAATTGAGACGATAGACCGTTATACAGATGGCCTGGTGTTTACGTTACAGATGCAGGAAATCATAGAAACATTAAGTGCGGCCAAGGCTCCTAAGAAAGACGGGAAAGGGAATCCGTATGCAGATGTAATAAATGCCCATATGCCGATACTGGATGCAATACAGACTGCGTCAAGAAAGGCATTCAAGAAAGCGTTTTGTTGAAAATCAAAAAGATGAACCCGGCAGGGTTTATTTGGTGTACCCAAAACAGGTGTAATGTCATCAAGAAAAATTGAAATGATAAATTGCCAACTAGTTACTGTTCACTCCCGACATTCGATGATTGTGAAAAGTGACGAATATGGGGTGTGAACAGTAACGAGAAAGATAAAAAGCTGCGTTTGTGCAAGCACAACGCAGCTTTTTATTTTCATCGCAAAGGAAGAATCCTTGTGATTTCAAGAGAGTTTGTCTTCTTTTGATGTGCACCTATTCATCAATTGTCACCGTTCGCACCATGGTACCCTCTAAGGGAATTGGTATATAGGCTGTTCTTGTGCTGACCGTCAATGATACGTTATGCGTACCCTTAGAAAGCCCTCCTTTTTGCAGAACCCGTACGGTTGCAGGTACCCCATATTCCCATTTGATGGTTGCTACCGTATCCATTTCCTTTAATGTAAACCAATCAATCTCGTCTGCTGTAAAACGAATATTCTCTTCCGGGACCTTTACTCCATCTACCTCTACGGCCACAAAATTTACCATAGATAAAGGGATTCCACGATAATACGTGATATGTGTTTTCATTTCATAGCCAATAATTTCCCCATTTTCAATAACATTTTTACAGCTTCCTTTTATAAACACATTATTATCAAACATACGATATCCCCTCCTATGCTTCTATTTCTCTGAGAAGTCTTTGAATTAGTTTCTGATGTGCGGCCACTTGTTCTTTATCCGGAATTTCAAGATCCGGAAGTATCCATCTGTTTCCTTCATATTCTGTAGATACATAGCCATCATAATTATGAAGCTTCAAATAGTCCAGAATCTCCTTATAATCAATGCTATATTCCACACCCTCTTCTGTCATTTCATACAGCTTAAAGTGGAAATGTTTGATGTACTTAACAAATGGGTCTAAACAGGATAAATCAAGATTTTCATAACCTTCCATGCAGTTTGCATAGAATGCATCCTTTTTCGGATCTTTGATCAGGGACTCCAGCTTTGCATCCATTGGCCGTCCCTGTTTCATCCTTAAGGCAAACAAATCGGTACCACTTGCAAACACTTCTTCCGCATACCGAATAATGTCCGGATTTGTCCCTAAAAGTTCCCGGCAATACTGTCCCATAATACGCGGCGGTCTTCTGCAGAAAAGACTTGCGTCAGGTACAATGCCTACATAGGGGGAATCAAGCCGCAGCATTTCGTTCAGAAATTTATCCGTTTTCTCCAAACCAAGGCCCAGCCCTCCATGAATCTCCAGGCAAAGGGAAACTCCATATTTTTCTGCCGTCTCAAGGCACGGCTCTAAAATCCAGTAAGGTACCATGGAAACAAGACGGATGATTTTAAATCCCAGCCGATGCGCCATAACAATTTCCTGTTTAATCAAAGCGATACATTCTCTTTTTGTTAATTCTCTGTTTTTATACAAATTCGTATTCAAAAAAATGTCATCGCATGCCAGATCCAGATTATATTTTTCCATAAGTGCATCCCACTCTGCGTATGCTTCATCCGTGGGTGTTGGAGTTCCTTTAATCATCTGGTCTGGAAGAATCTCTATTCCCTCTGTCCCTAAATCTGTCACAAACTTTAAAATGTCTTCCAATGTCATCTTTCCATTGAGATACTGATACTGTAAGCTGTATAAGCTTACACACGATTTAATACTCATATACATTTCCTCGCTTTCTTTATTTTTACGTATCAACGATTATTCAAAATCTATGGATTTTCCGGTTTTTGCAGATTCACGGACAGCCTCCATCAGTGCCAGCACTCTTCTCGTCTCCGGAATCTTGACAAGAAATTCCTCTTGGTTCCAATAAGCTTTTTTATAATTTTCGAAGTAATCCGAATGTCTCGTCTCCACATTCGGTATCTCTTCCGTCAAAATAATACCCTCGTCCGGTTCACCGAAAGAACGAGTGGGACCTGCTGCTGTCATAGTGCGTTTTCCTTTCACATTCTTGAGCAAACGTGAGGTTCTGACAATCTTCCCCTGCGGATGAAATCCATCCACATATGCAGTACCTTTATTTCCGCACATAATCCAATGCCGTTCAAACCACTTATCATATATCTTGTCTGTCAGGACATATGTACCCAGCTCAACCTCTGCCATGATTCCATTATCGAATTTCATTAAAATCTTAAAATAATCATCTACCTCAAAATTGATGACATTTCTAAGATCCGCAAATACAGATTTAATCTTTGCGTCCGGCATCATCCAAAGCACCTGATCAAGCAGATGTACTCCCCAATCAAACAGCATACCACCGCCTTCACTGATATAGACATGCCAATCATGCATATTTCCATTAAATCCATAAAGGCTGCTTTTCACAGAGTAAATGTCTCCCAATTTCTTTTTATCAAATATTTCCTTCATGGTTCTAAAGTCCTGATCATAGCGTCTTTGATGATGTACCGTAAATCTTACCCCACATTCATTTACAGTCTTTATCATATCATCCAATTCCGCTACACTCAGTGCAACGGGTTTCTCACAAATAATATCCTTTCCCGCATGTGCTGCCTGACACACAAGATCATGATGCTGGTTATTATTTGCCGCAATCAATACCACCTGCACCTCTGGGTCATTGATTAATTCCTCATTTGAAGAATATCTTTTCAATCCTTCCCTCACATCTTCCAACTGTTTAGGATCAATATCTGAAAAACCAGTCAACCGGTATCCTTCAAAATTCATAAGCATAGCCTCATGTTCATGCCCCATAAAACCATGTCCAATAATTCCAATACCAATATCTTTCATCTTAATCTCCTTTCGTTAACTACATGCCGCTTAAGCAGAAAAGCGCCGCTCTCCATTTGTTAATTCAATTTTATTTCTTTTCCTGAAGCAGCAGATTTGTAAATTGCATCCAGAATCTGGGTTACGACAAATGCCTGCTCCGGCTTTACCAAAGGCTCTGTATCATTCAAAATTGCATCCAGCCACTGTTTGCACTCCTTTGCCGCTTCATTTCGGTCATTTACCCCCTCAAAAAAGGCAACTGTCCCTGATTTAGAGATATGCTCTTCCGTAAGAACTCCGCCTGTTGTCTCATTGATTACCAGATCGTATCCATCCGAACTCATACCACCCACCATCTCTGCGCCTGCTTTTGTGCCGCAGAGTGTTGTGGCTGCCTCGCGGGAATCCTTCACGTTCAGCGCCCATGCGGACTCAAGAAAGATGGTAGCTCCATTTTCCATCTTAATAAATCCAAAAGCAGAATCCTCTACCTCATATTTCTCCGGATCCCATGGTCCAAACATATTTCCTTCCACAGCCTCCGGTAGGTGCCCCAGCTTCTCAAATACAGAGCCCATAACACTGACTGGCTTATAATTGTCCATACACCATAATGTAATATCAAGGGCATGTGTCCCTATATCAATCAGCGGACCACCGCCTTGCTTTGATTTATCCGGAAATACTCCCCAAGTAGGAACCGCCCTTCTTCTAACTGCATGCGCCTTTGCAAAATAGATTTCTCCAAGTTTTCCTTCTTCACATGTTCGCTTTAACATCTGGGAATCCGTACGGAATCTGTTCTGGTATCCGATGGTAAATTTCTTTCCGGATTTTTTCCATGCATCCATCATCTTCTGAGCATCCTCTGTAGTAGCAGCCATCGGTTTCTCACAAAGTACATGTTTCCCTGCTGCAAAAGCTGCAACCGTAATTGGGCAATGTGATACATTCGGGGTACACACGTGCACCACATCAATCTCCGGGTTATTTAAAAGCTCATTGTAATCCTTATAAACCTTTGCACCTTCAGCACCATATTGCTTCGCTGCCACCTCTGCGCGCTCTATGTAAATATCACAAAACGCAACAATCTCACATTTATCTGCCTGTGATGTCAGCGCCGGAAAATGCTTTTGATTTGCAATTCCTCCACACCCGATTACTCCAACCTGTAATTTTCCATTTTTCATTTCTACTTTCCTCGCTTTCTAAAATTTTGTCACTACATTTATACTCATACCTCTTCTACATGCTTTGCTCTCAACTTTTTTCTGATGTCATCAGCCTCCTTGTCCGTCATATCCCAAAGAAGACTCACAAGTGCACTAAGAAAGAAGAGTATTGCAGGAATTAAATTTGTAACAATATTGATTCCTTTCAACGCACCTACTGTCTGTACCTCATTCGCAACATATCCAAAGGCAGAAAGAAGCATAACACCGACAGCTGCTCCAAGGGCATTTCCAATCTTCGTTGCCAGTCCATAGATTGCATAAGCTGTTCCTTCTGTTCTTACACCGGATTTTAATTCCATATAATCAATGGAATCTGCCACCATTGTAAGCGAAATCGCAAATCCCATATTCATCCCATAAATGACATCTCCGATAAGAATCATTACAATATTCTCGTAGGGCGCAAGATAAATAATAAAAAGACCAATCCCCATTAAAATGTTGGAAAACATAAGTGTATTTCTCTTGCCAAGCCACTTCGTAAGGGTCGGAACAATAAAGGAAACCAAAATCGCGCACAGAGAAGGAATCACCATAATCAGACTGAGCAGCTTATAAGACCCCAGACAGTATATTACATAAAATGTTACAACTGACATCCGCCCCATGACTGCCGCCATGACTAATACCATAATGAAAGAAACAATCATCAGATATTTATTCTTTACAAGGTTTCCAACTGCATTCCTGAAAGAAAACCTGACCGCCTTCCCCTTTGGCTGCACCACCTCTTTAGCGGTCTTAAATACAATCATAAACAATGGGATAGCAACTACTCCATAAACAACTGCCGTCATCATATATCCATGTCCGCTTGCCACCCCGGCTCCTTCACCAGAAAACTTAAGTGCCAGTGCTGCTGTCGCCCCATTTACAACGAGCATACCAAGCTGCGTGCCTATCGTTCTGGAGGAATTAATCTCCGTACGTTGGTTTGCATCCTCACTCATTACAGCCGCCATGGCGCCATAGGGAATATTGACCAAGGAAAAAAGCATTCCTGTGACGATATACGTCACCGCCGCCCATAGAATACTGGCTGTACTGTTTCCTCCAAAGGGATTTGTAAATGTCAACACCCCGAACAATGCCAGAAACGGACAGCCAAATGCGAACCATGGGCGAAATCTTCCAAATCTTGACCGGGTCCTCTCTGCAATCGCACCCACCATCGGATCATTCACCACATCCCATACCCTGGCCACAAGCATGATTGTCGAAACAGCAATCGGTGCAAGCCCTACAATATCCGTATAAAAAAGTGTCAGGTAAGAACCAACAAACATCCAGATAAGCTGTGAAGCCAGTTCTCCAAATCCATAACATATGACCGCTGCCTTTGATGCCCTTTTCACCTTGCTCATTCCTATTTCTCCATATAAACTTCTTTCACAGATCCACCGGCATTAAGATTGTTATGCGGCTGTCTTCACCGAAGTTATCTTTTTCACCCTGGCCTGTTTCTGGAAGGTATCATACCCGATTGAAAGCATTAAGATAATTCCCTTAACGATAAATTGTACATACACACCAAGTCCAATCAACTGCATACCATTAGACAGCACACCTAAAATCAGGCATCCGACCACAACTCCTTTCACATTACCTTCGCCGCCAATGAAGCTGATTCCGCCCAGCACACATGCCGTAATAGCGTCAAATTCCGTACCTGGTCCAATGGTGGAATTTGCAGAGCCTCCACGTGCAGTCAAAAGAATGGCGGATATAGCAAACAACACACCACCTAATGAAAATACGATCAGCCTGATTCGTTTCGTATTAATACCGGCTAGACGGGCTGCCTCCCCATTCCCGCCTGCTGCATAAACAAAACGTCCAAAGCACGTCATTTCCAATATAAAATGCATAATAATTGCTATTACTACTGCAATAATAACCGGTACGGATACGATTCCTACATATCCTTGGCCAATTACTTTATAGGAGGGAGAGAAATTAAAAAATGACTGTGATTTGGATATAGTATAGGAAATACCCTGGAATATCGTCATAGTTGCCAAGGTCACAATCATGGGATGAATTTTCAACAGATTTGCTGCAAAACCGTTAAAGCAACCCATAGCTCCACCCAGAATCAATCCCAACAAAATGGCCACCGGCACCGGAAGTCCAAAACGCTGCATAAAAATTGCCACACATACGCCTACAACGGATATAATGTACCCAACGGAAAGATCCGTACCACCGCTGATCATAATCACTGCCACTCCAATTGCAGCAATCACAAAATATGCGTTCTGGGTACAAATATTCATCATATTTTTTACCGACAGGAAACTCGGTGATAAAATACTGAACACACACACCAACAAAATCAAGATAATTAACATAACATTTGATTTTAAGATTGCTTTTACTTTTCCTTTATTCATTTCGTAAGTCCTCCTATTCATTGGATGCTAGGCGTAAAACAGTCTCCTGACTGAAATCTTCTTTTTGTACCTCACCGGTTATCCTTCCCTCACTTAACACAATGATGCGGTCGGACATACCTAACAGTTCTTCCATGTCGGAACTGATCATAATAATGGCCTTTCCATCCTTTACCAGTTCTGTCATCAATAAATATATTTCGTGGCGGGCACCGATATCAATACCTCTTGTAGGCTCATCAAAGATGATAATATCAGAATTAGCGGCCAGAACTTTCGCTAAAACCACCTTCTGCTGATTTCCTCCACTTAAATTCACAACTCTCTGCTTCAATGAAGGGGTTTTTATCTTCAATTTATTCTTAAAATACTCCGCCCTCTTTGCTATCTTCTTCTTACTCACCAGACGGTTCGTAGTCAAATTTCGAATATTAGAAATTGCAATATTCCACTCAATCGTCATGTTAAGGAAACATCCCTGCCCCTTTCGGTCCTCTGGAATTAACCCGATTCCGGCTTTAATGGCATCACTTGGAGATTTGATTTTTACTTCCTTCCCATATAAGCAAATGCTTCCACCCAGCTTCTTATCCGCTCCAAAGATAGCCCTTGCCAGTTCCGTGCGCCCGGCGCCTACCAAACCAGAAAGGCCCAGAATCTCACCTCGATGAAGTTGGAAGGATATATTATCATTATAAAAACCACTGACATTCTTTACTTCCAGGACTACTTCATCTCTTACACAGTTCCTTTCCGGATAAGTATTCGTTAGCTCACGTCCCACCATCAGAGAAATCAATTCATCCCGATTCGTATCTCTGGTCTGTACCGTTGCAACATAGCAGCCATCGCGCATAACCGTCACACAATCCGTAATGTCAAACAATTCCTCCAAACGATGAGAGATATAAATAATGGTAACACCTTTTTTCTTCAGATTATGTATAATATCATAGAGTTTCTGCACCTCGGCCATTGTCAACTGGGCAGTGGGTTCATCCATTACAATAATCCTGGCCTCTTTGGAAATCGCCTTTGAAATTTCCACCAGTTGTTGCTGCGCTGGAGATAAATCACGCACATAGGACTTTGGATTAATATCAATCTGATACTGCTCAAACAATTCCCGAGTGCGCATCAACATCTCCTTTTTATTAGAAAGTCCATGCAACTTACTTCCCAGACAGATATTTTCCGCGACGGTCAAAGAACCGACTAAGTTATACTCCTGATAAATCACCTCTATCCCATGGAGCCTGGAAAGCAACGGCGTCATTTTTTTATATTCTTTCCCTTCAATACAGATCTGACCCTCATCATTTGTAACAGCTCCCGAAAGTACCTTAATCAGAGTAGATTTTCCTGCGCCGTTTTCACCAAGCAGCGCATGTACCTTCCCTTTCTCAAAATCCACACTAACATCATTCAGCGCAATAACACCTGGATATCGCTTCGCTATATGCTTCATCTGTAATATGATATTTTCCATTCTCCGTACTCACCTTCCTAAAAAAGAAGAGGCCGCCGACTTCAGCGGCCTCCTTTTCTTCTATTCTGTCAATGTATCGGCTGTAACTATTTCATATGTGCCATTCCATACTGGAATTGGTTCCTCTCCTTTCAAGATAGGAGTACATGCTGGTATAAAATTTTTGTATACAATATCTTCTATGTTCCCCATAGAAATAGAACCTCTTAAAGTGCTTTCGTTGTTTGCAGATGCTTTGATTTTTGCGATAATTTCCTCCGTCGTATCTACTGTAAAGATACCAAACTTACTCAAATCCTCCACCGGGCAATCGGTAGAAGCAATGTAGGATTCTATTCCAACTGCGCTGGGTCCGTTTGCAGCTATTACAACATCAATTTCGGGATGTGTAAGAAATGCATTTTCAATTTTTGTACGCGCTTTTTCACTGGAATTACTGTCTGGAGTCTCCTCTTCAATGATTGTGACCTTCGGGTTGTCTTTAATTGTTCTCATTCCATCACATCGTTCCGCAAGCTCCGGACTATAAGAAGAAGACAGCAGATACAGGGTAACTTCTCCCTCCCCTGCATCCGGGAAAGTCTTTTCAATCCATTCATTCGTTATTTTTGCACAGGCTTCGCCCATCTCATACTCTTCCGCTGCCAGCATCTGCGTAGTTGCTCCGTCCGGAATTTCCATAGCATATGCAAATACAGGAATTCCATCATTCATAACCTTTTGGCATACACTTGTCAACGCTTCCCCATTGATCGGCAATACCACAATCAGATCCATGCCCATGGTCGCATAATTTTCAATCTGCTCAATCTGTTTGGTTACATCACCGTCAGCAGAATCCACCTGACAGCTTACGCCTTCTGCCTCCAGAGCCTCTTTGACCGTATCGACAATCTCCAACATAAAATCGTTACTAATGCTTGGAACCGTAAAACCAACTTTTTTTCCTGTGGCTTGATCATCGGACGGCTTGTTGTCATCGTTTCCGCATCCGCTCAACAGAGTAGCTGCCATAGCAATCGTTAATAAAAGACTAAAAAGTTTCTTCTTCATTGTTACTTCTCCTTTTCTTGTTTTGATGGGTTTAATATACCCCATAAGCTCTGTTCATACAATGCTGTTGTTTTTTTAAAAAGTGGATTATTTTTCGTATTTGAAAAATAATCCACTTTTACTATTTTTCACTATTACAATCTATAAAATCCAGACTGTCTTACTCCCTCAGCCACATTTCATACCGTTCGAACTGCGTCTTTTCATCACTGTTCAATACATAGATGGTATCACAAATGGTTTTCAGTTCATTCATATTCTGGGAAGCAATGAGAATGGCAGATCCACTTCTTGCCATTTCGGCAAAAGCTTGAAATATAATATCACGCATAATCATATCCACATTCCCGCAAGGCTCCATGCATACCATTATGGTAGGATGAAACAGTATCCATCGGGTCAGAAGAATGCGGTTCTGAATATATTCATCAAAATATCGAACTTTTGTAGCCTTCTCTTCATAAGGAATCCCCAGTTTTTCCATGTACTCCTTTCCAAGAAATTTGGGAACCTTTCTGTTCCTGAATATCTTCAGACGACTGCTTTTTTTTAGCGCTGGCAGACAAAGATTGTCTATAAAACTCATTGATCCCACCAGGCCATCTGTCTTCCGGTTGCAAGGGATATAACCAATATTATTTTTGATGGCATAATCCAGATTCCGAGGCTCATATTTCTTCCCGTTCAGATACAAGGTACCTTCCCTTATGGGCGACTCCCCGATTAGCATCTGCAAAAGCTCCATATTTTTCTGATTATTCAAATCATACAATCCCACAATTTCTCCGGCATGAACCGTCAGGTTCTGTTCCCGCACATACCATTCCCCGGACAACCCCCGTGCCAGCAAAGCCACCCGGTCCGTGCTTACACCTTCACGTTCAAATAACGGAGGGTCCTCATTCCCTATGAGCAGCCGCCTGCAAAACTCCTCATTATAATCATCGACAAAAAAAGTACGTACATTCTTTCCTTTCCGGAGAACCAGCGCCTTGTCCGCCAGTACTCTGGTAAAGTCCATCTCGTGGCTTTCATATAAAATAGCAATTCCTTTTTCCTTTAATGTTCTTAAAAGCTCTGTCACTCTTAATAGTTCATTCTGTCCATATCCCTGAAACACATCATCAATGACCACCAGCTTTGCTTCATTTTCAATGGCCCGAATCAGCTCCACAATCCGTTTCTGTGCCGGGGTCAGTTCCCGTATCAGCGTATGCGGGAGCAATTCCGGTGCATACTGCCCCAAAAGTATCCTTGCACGGTAATAAATATTTTTCATCCGAACCAAACCTTTTATCTTGCGCTTTCCTGTAATAATAAAAATATTCTCCGCCACAGACAGTCCCGGAATCAGTGTACTGTCCTTTCCAATGCATACCACATCCACAATGCTTCGAAAATATTCACCAACGCAACTGGCCTCATCGTTACAAACCACTTTCCCCTTTTTTAAAAGAATATGTCCCATAAAATATTCATAAATCAGAGTCTTCCCTGCGCCAGACAGGCCAAGTATATTGACCATTTCACCTTCACAGATATGAAAGTGAAAATCCGTAAGGCCGTAAGGCTCATAATCACCTAGGCATACATCCTGCATTCTTAAAATTTCTTTTTTCATAGCCATCCCTGCTTTCCTCTCCCACAATCCTCGGCAGAGTGATTTCCACTTCCGTACCCAGTTCTTTGGTACTTGAGACCTTCAACCCATAATCACCGCCATACAAAAGTCTCAGACGGTTGTTGACGTTTTCCATAGCAATCCCATTATGTTCCGGTTTTTGAGGAAGTTCCGACACCCCGTCTGCCTGCTGCAGCTTTTGCTGCAGCTTTTCCAGGGCTTCTTCATCCATACCCACGCCATCATCCGCCACAATAATCATCAGCCGGTCTATCGTCGCTTCAATATGTATGTAGATATGCCCTTTTTCCATTTTTTGTTCCATTCCATGGAAAATGGCATTTTCCACAATGGGCTGCAACGTCATCTTGGGAATCAGGCAGGCAGCATATACTTCCGTTTCCACGTGGGGATAAATCCGAAACACAAAGCGATCCTGGAACCGGTACTGCTGAATCTGAATGTAATTCTGTATATTTTCCAACTCTTGCTCTACTGTTACAGTATCGTTATCCTTACTGATGTTGTAACGAAAATATTTTGCCAGCGCCTCTGTCATATCCGCAATGATGTAATTATCATCTATGACGGCCTGCCCTCGAATAGTCTCCAGAGTATTATAAAGAAAATGCGGGTTGATCTGATTCTGAAGTTCAGCATATTTGGACTGCTGGCGCAACAGTACTTCCGCATGTTCCCGCGCCATGGAATGCTGTAGTTCGTCCAGCAACGTATGAATGCTGTCTGCCATGACATCCGCACTGGCCCACAGATTCATGGTTTTACCGGTGCTTATATCGTCCAACTTCCCTATAGCTTCCTTCAGCTTTAAAATTGGACGGTAAATATATAAAATAAAAAAAAGCAACGCTAAAAACAGCAACAGAATACCTACTATCATGTAGCTCACCCATAGACGTATTTTAACGCAATCCTTGTAAGCCCCAAAAGATAATACCATAAATTCCACATTAACGAATAGCATGATAAGGAATACCACAACAGAACCCGTCAGCGGATTTATTTTCATTCTCTTCTTCATAATACCTCCGTCACCTATACAGCTTACGGTAAGCCGACGGCTTTAAACCCACCACCTTGTTAAAGGTCTTGCTAAAATAGCGTGAATCCGTATATCCTACCTTTTCTGCCACCTCTGAAATGGGCAAATCTGTATTTTTTAAGAGCTTCTTGGCAGCCTCCATTCGGCACGAAATCAGAAAATCACTGAAATTAATTCCCATTTCTTTTTTAAACATAGTACTCAGATAAGCTGAACTTAAATTACTGGCCGCTGCCACATCCTCTAAGGACACCTGCCTGCTGTAATTCTCCTGTACATACTGCTTTACCATCCGAATCGGCAACTGGTTTCTTCTTTTGCGCTCATCTATCACCCGTCCAAAATACTGTTGTATCAAATCACTGAACCGATAGGCCATTTCCTCCAATTCGGTGTAAAAATCCAAGGTTTTCTGAAAATCCTCTTCCATCTGTTGAAGCATCTTTTCGTCAGTCTGATTATTTTTTAATACATTCAGCACCAGTTCAAAGATTCGTTCCAGACATTCATACACAGCTACCGGCGAATAAAAAGGCGTATCCTTAATATAATTCATTGCTTTTTTCAACATCCCAAGGAATCGTTCGTAATCCAACGCCTCCGTTATATTCTCAATCTCCTGGCACCCCCTCTCATCCAGAAACTCCCGGATTGGAACATCCTGATAGTGCAGCCGGTCATAATAAATCATTTTATCCAGTCCAGTCTTGCTTCTGCATTTTACCGCGTAAATGGCTTCTTCAATAGAATCGGCAATCTCGGCAATGTAATTCTTCTCACTGCCTATCCCCAGAGTAATATGACACCCTTTAAACTTCTCAAGCTCATGCTTCATCCTCAAAAACGTCTTTTCCCTGTCGCTTCCGATTCCCCTTTGCGCCTCCGTTCTGTAATTGACTATGGTAATGATACCGCTTTGCATAACACTGTTAATATACTCCATATCACTTCCCTGAAAATCATAATCAATGATTTCCTCCATCATATAAAGTAATCTTGGCAGATCCTGATCCCTTACTTCACTATCCAGCTTGGCAAATATCGCCACAAAGTAACCCTGCTCAAATTCGCATTGATATTCCTTATTGACACGATTCATATCCAAATGCTGCAGATTACTGCGTTGTTCCATAATGCTGCTTAAAAAATGTTGCTGGACTTTTCTGCGGCTATAGGTGGCCTGCTCCTTTAATTCAGCTTCTTCCTGTGCCTTTTTAAACGCTTTATGCCTCTTTTGAATGATTTTTTCCAGGGTTTCTTCCAGTTCTTTTTTATCAATGGGCTTTAACAGATAATGTTCTACTCCCAGATTCAAGGCTTTATGAGCATATTCAAAATATTTATAGCCACTGATAATAATAAAATCCGCAATAATATCCATATCATGAGCTTTTTGAACAAGTTCCAGCCCGTCATAACCCGGCATGCGAATATCAGAAATTACAATATCCGGTCTCATCTCTCCCATTACCCGAACCACATCCATGCCAGTATGAACCAGGCCAATGACTTCCATACCATATCTCTCCCACGGAATCAGCTTCTGAATCATAAGGCAAATATTTTTTTCATCGTCTGCAATCAGTACCTTTAACATTTCTTCTCCCACATTATCCATTGTCCTGCTTCGTCCATCCTCCACTTTATAGAAAATATATATATATCTATTCTACTAAAAAAATGCGCAGAATTACAATTTATTCCACGCATTTTTTCAAGGCCATTTTTTCAAGCTTAAATTACATACTGTTCCATATATTTCTTGCTTAATTTCAGGCTTTCCAATACTTTTTCTTTTGTTCCTTCAAAAGCTTTGTCTTCCACTTCGATACATGTAAATCCATCATATCCGATATCTGTTAATGCGGACACATATTTACCCCAGTCCACATCGCCGAGGCCTGGAAGCTTGGGAGACATGAAATCCAGAGGATATGCTGTAATGCCGCATTGGTTCAATTTATCCGGATACAGCTTGATGTCCTTGTAATGTACATGGAAAATCTTATCCTGGAACTCGTAAATCGGTTTGATATAGTCAATCATCTGCCATACAAAGTGGGATGGGTCATAGTTGATACCCAGGTTTTCATATGGCAAAATCTCAAATACCTTCTTCCAAATAACAGGGGTAGTCATCAGGTTCTGTCCGCCCGGCCACTGATCCGGTCCGAATAACATGGGGCAATTCTCGATGGCAACCTTCACGCCCTGTTCCTTTGCGAGGTTCATGATAGGCGGCCATATTTCTTTTACCAACTCCAGATTTTCTTCTACGTTTTTGGTCTGATCCCTTCCGATGAAAGTAGTTACCATATTGACGCCTAATCTTCCACTGGCCTTAATCACGTTCTTCAGGTGGTCAACAGATGCCTGACGCTTCTCCAGATTACCGTCCATTGTGTTTGGATAAAATGCAAGAGAGGAAATCTCCACATTCTTCTTTGCACAGTAGTCGTTCACGTATGCTACATAGCCGTCATCTTCAACTACTTTTTCCACATCAATGTGAGATACTCCTGCGTATCTTCTTTCCGCTTTTCCGTGTGGCCAGCATGCAACTTCTACACACGCAAATCCAAGGGAGTTTGCGGTATCAATCATTTCTTCAAAATTGCTCTGGTCTAAAATAGCACTGACAAATCCTAATTTCATTTTGTAGAACCTCCTTAAGCTGTATATGGGAAATAACCTTTGATATTTCTCCTGCACACCATTTTCAGTAATCGTGCAAAAACATATCTCCTCTTATAATTTTAACTTAATAGAAAAGTTTTTGGTATGCTGCTATGTTACGAAAAGGTGGATTATTTTTCTATACTTTATTAATATACGAAAAAGAAACCGGCTGCCAGATCGCGGTTTAGTGCCAGGATTTTTGATGTTTTCCGTTATTCGGGCAGGTCGTGGACAGCCCCCCTGGTCCGGTCCTCGCCGCTTTCCATTTTACGTTCAATCTGCTTTCCATGGTCAAAGATTCTTCTTATTTCCGCTTCGGTTCCGTTGCAAACCTGGAACGCTGCACCTGTTATTCCCATCAACACCTGTCCGTTCATCTCATCCACAAATTCCTTCGGCTTCACCGTCAGTTCCACCCAGGCGGGGCGAAAACCGCTTCGGATCGCATTTCTCGCGGAGCCGATGTTGGACCAGGCGCAGCAGTAAAAGGGCACCTTTCCCCGGCCCAGGATTTCCCGTGCCAGCCTGGTTGTCAGGGACGAAGCAATGCCCTGCCGCCTGAATTCCGGCAGCACGTCAATGCCTATCTGCCACATATTTTCACAGTCCGTGGAGCAGGCGGCCAAGCCAATCAACCGGTTTTCCCGGTACGCGCCGACACCCAGCACATCCAGTTCCCTCCGCTTTTCGCACAGGGCGTTGGACCACTGGGGAAGATAGAGATTTTGAAAATCACGGCTTTCCAGCAAGCGTATCTCATAAATGGTTCCCGAAACTCCTACCCACGGCTCATGGCTCCCGCTCTCCCCTCCGGTGAGCACCGTTACGTCCGGCAGAAAATACTCCGCCATGAAGCACACCCGCATGCCATATGGCGCAAAAGCGTCATTTAACACATGCAGGTTCGCGTCTCAAAGCAATGCTCCACCGGGTATTTGTCGATATAGGCACAGACAATGTCCTCATAGTTCATATCGATGGACGCCACAATGTTGCCGCCATAGGAGATCAGATTGCAGACAAAGGGCAATTCCAGGTATTTCCGTGCCTTGAGGTTCTTCGCGGAGGGAACAAGGATATTTTTCTTTTTTCTGAAATCCTCGGGAGCGCAGTTGGCGTCGATGGCTGACTGCCCCATGGCAATCTGTAAAATGTCGTTGTTTGTCATAATGATGTATCCTTGTCAGATGAATTTTCTGTCATACAGCAGCGCCGCTATCAGCACCACAAAGCAGGAACCGGCATTATGTACCAGCGCCCCGGTGGTGGGGTTCAATACACCCATTAGGGAAAGGACAATCGCTGCCAGGTTAATAGTCATGGACAGGGCAATGCTGAGCTGAATGGTCCGTACCGTGGCATTTGACAGGCGTTTCAGATAAGGAATCTTGGAAATGTCGTCACTCATCAGCGCGATGTCTGCGGCGTCCACAGCGATGTCGCTGCCCATGCTGCCCATTGCCACGCTGACATCAGCGGTCTTCAAGGCCGGCGCGTCGTTGACGCCGTCGCCAATCATGCAGACCTTATGTCCTTCCTCTTGGAGCTTTTCAATATTCCGCACCTTTTCCTCCGGCAAAAGCGACCCATGGACCTGCTCAATCCCCGCCTGCTTCGCGAAATAGCCGGCGGCCTCTCGGTTGTCACCGGTGAGAAGGACAGTGTGGGTGTGCATGGCGCTCAACCGGGACACCACATCCCCGGCTTCCGGGCGCAGTACATCCGAAAGGGCGATCACGCCGATGCATTGAGTTCCGTCGGTCACAAGTACGGAAGCCTTTCCCTGCGTGCGCAGCCATTCTAACGCATTTTGCGCCGCCTTGTCAATGGCAACGCCATGTTCCGCCAGCAAATTTCAAAGAAAACTGGTGCCGATCCTAAAACAATCCGCAAATATCTTTCCCAGGAGGACTTCTCACCAGTACCTCCGCTTGTCCAGCGTTATCTGAAAAAATGCCGTTCCGTCCAGACAGAAAAAGCGAACCTTGAACTGGTATGGGATCCCGGCCCGGCCCAGGTTGATTTTGGAGAAGCTGATTTCTATGAAAACGGAAAACTGGTCAGAAAGAAATATCTTACTGTATCGTTCCCTTACAGCAATGATGGATACAGTCAGGTATTCGGCGGTGAAACGGCTGAATGTGTCTGCCAGGGGCTGCTTGATATCTTTGAATTCATTGGTGGCGCACCTCCACTGCTGATCTTTGATAATGCTACTGGTGTTGGACGCAGGATCGGTGATATGATTCACGAAACAGAACTTTTTTCCCTTTTTCGTGCTCATTACCTTCAGATGTTATCCAGTATAACCATAAGCTGCTTTTAAAGCATAAGCGGAAAGCTTCTGAGCTTCACTATAAAAAACAGGTTCCAATCTGCGAACTCTTTGAAGAAGACCGCAAAGCGTTGCTGATGCTGCCGCCCAAACCTTTTAATGTAGCAATTGTTCTATCTGTGACATCTAAGACTATTCTTAATTCATCAATAGAAATATTCGGGTTTTCCGAAATCATTTTTAGGATCTCACATGCTTTAGCAAGCTTCTTCTTCGAATACTCTGGCATTAACTTCTTAATTTTTTCTTCCGAAATTTCTATGACATTTTCTATGACATTTTCATTAACCTGTATTGCATAGTTAGTGACATAATTCAGATTATACAAAGTCAATGTAAAATCACCAATATCTGCATCAAAGACTGGCACCTTGGTCTCATCAAATTCAACTTGTCCCTCGTAGTCTGCCAATATCTTCTTAAATCCACTGCCTCTACGCTCCATGTATTTCAAACGACTGAATATATCAGCTAATATCGGATTTCTTCGCTTTGATGGAATTTTCAATAAATCTTTTCCTTCTAGAGATATTCCGCTTATCATTCCACCCGGTGAATATATTTCGATTCTATCATCGAACATATCTATATGGACTTCACTGCCTATCTCCATATAGTTTCTATGAATCAATGCATTTACTACCCCTTCAAGCACTGCACGATCCGGATAATCAGGCATTTCAATTCTGCCATCACCAACCTTACGCCATGCTTTCTTGGAATTATTTCTGACAAATTCCGTTCCTGCCTGTAACAATGTGACAAGACTTCCAGTATATTCCTTATCATCAAGTGCATCTACAATTCCAGATGCCTTCGTAAGTCCATTCCACCTAGTGCAAAACAATCTAGAATGACGCACAGGTGATTCATCTGCCAGAAGTGCTCCGGCATTCGTCAGATTACCTTTTTCATCAATCAATCCAAATGATTCATAATCTGTATCTTCAAATGTATTTCCTGTTCTCTGCTTATATACTGATTTCAATTTTGTAAATGACATATTGTCAAAATCATATCTTGATTTCAAGCTATCATAACTTTCACCACTCCCACGAAGAACCAGTTCTCTTAGTTGAGAAGGTGTTGCTAGAACGCTTTCATTTCCTATACGCATAAATGCAATGAGTTGTCCATCACCTTCATAATAGTATGGTGTCTGCTGCCCTTTCATAACTTCTACGATAACGAATGTCTTGTCATTATCTTTTTCAAATGAAAGCTTAAACTCTGGTATTGGATTCAAGTGTGTTTTAATCGACTCACTAATTGTCTCTGCATCACCTTCAGCATCTTTGAGTCCTACTAACTCATTATCGTTTGACACACCGAATATTAACTTACCACCAAAACAATTTGCAAATGCACTGATACTTTTACACCAGCTTTTAGGTTTCTTTGATTCAAGCGCAACTTTTTTATCATAATCTGTGGCTTCACCGATTAGTTGCTTTATATTCATAAGTATCACTTCCTTCTTTGTTTATCAGCTGATATTACTAATATCTTCTGTCTTTAGTAGGATTTTTAACTACAATATATCCA
>OGJJ01000308.1_pt1 | contig 46319 bp, 41 predicted proteins | sample 1572081 | NCBI WGS metagenome assembly OGJJ01 (sample SAMEA2582122, study PRJEB24529) | metagenome | biome: Human gut stool | place: China | collected 2011
TGAGCACGAGTCTCATAACGGCTGGAGTATCCGCCTCCACGGAAGTATCCGTTGTCGGCCATACACCACTCTGTGTTGTCCATGATTGCTTTCTGGTCTGCCTCTGTAACATCCCACCACTGTTTCATAACTGGTGTTCCGTCAGCCTCTTTAGCCTGTCCGTTAGCATCCAGGCAAGCAGCACCGGAGTTGATCAGATGAAGGAATCCGCCAGCTTCTTTGGCAACACCCTCAAGGTCATATCCTGTAGCTTTCTTAACTGCCTCCGGGCTCCAGTATGTACGAACATCAGCGAAGATCTGAGCACGTCCTGTAAGGAGTTTCATGAACAGCATTCCAAGTCCGTTGAGAACATCGTTCTCTGTAGCAAGAATGTACGGCTCACGAGCGCCATTCCAGTCGAAGGATGTGTTCAGCATAGCCTCTGCGAAGTCACCGTTCGGGTAGAAGTCTGTCCACTGTCTCTGGCCCTGGAATCCAGCTGCAAGAGCATTGTGTCCGATTGCTTCCTCGGAGAATTCCGGAGCAAGATTATCGCAGCCGTTCATCAGCTCTTTGATGATAACTGCCATCTTAACAACAAACTCGAACTGCTCCTCTTTCTTCTCTGGTGAGAACTGAAGCTCTTCCGGGTTCTTGTCCCAGCCGATCTTGCAGGTCTCTTTTGCCCATTTGAGAGCTTTCTCAAACTCTTCGTGATCGTAAATACCCTCTGTCATACGACGGATGATCTCTACCTCATCGACAGACTCAACTCTCATTCCGAGATAGGACTCGATGAAATCAGAATCGATGATGGATCCGCCGATACCCATTGTTACAGAACCGATCTGCAGGTAGGATTTACCTCTCATGGATGCAGCTGCAACTGCTGCGCGGCCGAATCTTAACAGTTTCTCTTTAACATCTTCCGGAATGGATGTGTCGTCAGCTTCCTGAACGTCATGTCCGTAGATACCGAATGCCGGAAGACCCTTCTGTGCATGTGTAGCAAGAACGGATGCCAGATATACAGCACCAGGTCTCTCTGTTCCGTTGAATCCCCATACGGCCTTGATAGTCTGTGGATCCATATCCATTGTCTCAGCTCCGTAGCACCAGCATGGTGTAACTGTAAGAGTGATATCTACACCCTCTTTACGGAATTTATCCGCACATGCAGCGCTCTCACCAACACGTCCGATGGTGGTATCAGCAATGACAACTTTTACAGGCTCACCATTTGAATATTTCAGGTTCTCCTCGAAAAGCTTTGCTGCGGATTTGGCCATGTTCATAGTCTGGTCTTCCAGAGATCCTCTTACATCGAGGGCTCCTCTACGTCCGTCGATGGTTGGTCTGATACCGATAACCGGATAGCTGCCTACTAATCTGCTCTTTGCCATAGTAACAATTACCTCCTAAATTTATATTCACTATTATAACTTACAGGTTTTTCAGGTTCTGACAACATTACTGTTCACTCCGTTCTCAGCAACACGCTTCGCGATGCACCGAATCTATGCTGATCGCATAAATCCGCACGGTATGTCTCAGGTTTTCTGTGGCCTTCGCTCACAAAAAACACCTCGCAGAATATTACCAATGAACAGTAACCCGACACCCCCTGTCCGAACTATGCTTTTATTATACGATTGCATCTTTTAAATTACTTGTGTTATAATAGCAAAAAACAGTACAATATTCACTTTTTCGTATGAGTTCCTAAAAAATCTATAAAATTTAAGAAAGAAGGGTTGTATTTTGCACGATCTTGGAAGAAATGAGGACAGACTTCGAGGTACCTATGAATTTCCTTTTGAATTCCACCACATTGACAGCAGCCATCCACGCTATGTCATGTCCTACCACTGGCATGTGGAATGTGAAATCATGCGTGTATTACAGGGCACTCTCACCGTCACTTTAGACGAAAAAAGTTTTACAGCCAAAGCCGGAGATGTAATTTTTGTCAATAGTGGAGTTCTGCATTCCGGAATTCCTCAGGATTGTATCTATCAGTGCATTGTTTTTGATATGAACATGTTTCTGAAATTTAATTCCGTCTGCACAGAATATATGCAGAAGATCAGCCACCAGGAGCTGCTGATCTATCACCATTTCACTGAAAAGCAGCCTGATATCCGGAGAGCAGTGAACTCTCTTTTTGATTCTTTCTGGCAGAGGAAGCCAGGATATGAGCTGGTTGTATTTGGACAATTTTACCACTTTTTCGGATTGGTTTTTGGTAATCATTACTACCTGGAGAGCCTGCGGAAAACCAGACGAGATTACAAGCGCATTGTCCAGCTGAAGCAGGTCGTAGAATTTATTGAAAAGAACTATGCCAGCCCCATTACCCTGCAGGAGCTTTCCGCTTCGGTTTCCATGTCTCCCAAATATTTCTGCCGGTTCTTTTCCGAGATGACTCATCAGACACCAATGGATTACCTCAACCGCCAGAGGATCGAACAGGCCTGCTGCCAGCTGGCTACCACCGATGATTCCATCACGGAGATCGCCTACCGGAATGGCTTTAATGATCTGAGCTACTTTATCCGCACCTTCAAAAAGTACAAGGGGATCACCCCCGGCAAATATAAAAGACGCTGAAATATTTTTCCACGTCCTAATGGCACATATCAGAGCATTACATGACAAAAAGCAGGATCTCGCACATATTGCGGATATCCTGCTTTTTGAGGATGGGCTGTTGTATGTAAATACAGTCTTTTCGGCCTGGCGGAGAACAGTCATGCCGGAACGGATTCCCGTTTTGCAGACGGGCTATGTTCATGTCTTTATGAATACATGCTACTCTTCTGTATAAGAAAAAAAGCCGGCAGGGCAGATTTTCTGCATGAAAAAGCCGACGCAGATCGTGAAGAAGTCTGATCTCTGTTCACTCAGTGACCAGCACCTGATTATGTCTTAATTGAAAGCGGATACGATCATCCACCTCACTGCTTGCTTCTGACCGACGGATATCTCACACAGTCGGTCCATCTACTCGAAGGGATTCCACTGCTGCATAGAACTCTGCTTGCGAAATGCCTGTACGCTGCACCGGAACATGCAGCAGAAATATGATACAGTTAAAAACGATCCGGCCGCACTATAGCCGCCGGATGTTTCCTGCTTGTCTTATTCTAACAAATGCCTATTTAAAATGCAAGAAATTTCAGAACATTTCGCTCTTCATTTTTCGACGGCAAAAGTCTCTTTCCTACAGATTTTTCACCGCGTCTATAAACCTTTTTCCGTATTTTTCGTACTTATGCCTGCCGACTCCTGTCACATTCAGCATTTCCTCCTCGTTTCCAGGCTTCAGAATACACATATGGATAAGGGTTTTGTCGGAAAAGACCATATAAGGGGGAATTTTTTCCTCTCTGGCGATCTCCAGGCGAAGAGCACGGAGCTTCTGAAAAAGGGGCTCATCCTGTTCTCCCAGATCACCGACTGCAGATTTCGGAAGTCTGCTCCGTTTCTCTTTTTTCTTCGGCTCCTGCTCTTTTGGCATTTTCATTGTGAGGATATGCCCCTCCTCCAGAAATGACCTGGAAGCGGCGGTCAGCTTCACAATAGTATATCCGTCATCCGTCAGATGAAGATATTCCTTCAGTACCAGATAATTAAAGATCTGCCGCAGACGGTGTGCCGGGATCTTTGCACAGACTCCATATTCCGGATTTCCATCCATCCCATACTGCCGGATCTTCGCCGTAGATGCACCACGCAGAGTATCCAGGATCACGTTCACCCCGTATCTCTGATCACTGCTTTCCACGCACCGGATCATTGCCCTGGCCTCCCGGCTCACATCCTGCTCTTCAAACTCGGTCTGGCAGTTCAGGCAGTTTCCGCAGTAGCTTTTTCCGTATTCCCCAAAATATTTCAGGATGTACTCACGCAGACAATCATGGGTAAAGCAGTAAAAGGTCATCTTCTTCAGTCTCTCCTGATCACGTTCCCGGACAAGGCGCCAGGCTGCCGCATCCATTTCCTGGTTATCCTGTCCTCTCTCGATAAGATACTGATTGGTAACCACATCCTTCCCGCTGTAAAGCAGGATACATTCCGCAGGATCGCCGTCACGGCCCGCACGACCTGCTTCCTGATAATAGCCTTCCATGTTCTTCGGCATATTATAATGAATGACATAGCGCACATCAGACTTGTCAATCCCCATTCCAAATGCATTGGTGGCTACCATCACACGACAGCGGTCATAAATAAAATCATCCTGATTGTTCCGGCGTTCCTCATCAGAAAGTCCTGCATGATATCTGGTGGCCATAATGCCGTCACGGATCAGCTTTCCGCAGACCTCCTCCACCAGTTTTCTGGTGAGACAGTAGATGATTCCACTGTCGTCCGGATGCTCCAGTATGTAATCGTGTACTTCCTTATATTTGTCTTTCGGTGTTTTCACTGCAAAATAAAGGTTTTCCCGGTCAAATCCTGTGGTTGTGCAAAAGGGATCCTGAAGTCCCAGAAGTCTTGCAATATCCTCCCTGACCTCCTTCGTGGCTGTAGCTGTAAATGCACTGATTACCGGTCTTTTTGGAAGCTGTGCCACAAACTCTGCAATCTTCAGATAGCTTGGCCGAAAATCCTGTCCCCACTGTGATACACAATGTGACTCATCCACTGCGATCATGGAAATATCCGCACTCAGCGCAAAATCCAGAAACGCCTCTGTGGTAAGCCTCTCCGGTGCTACATAGATGATCGGATATCGTCCTGCCTTTGCATAGCGTAAGGCTGTGAAATACTGCCCCTGCGTCAGAGAGCTGTTGAGGTATGCTGCTGAGATACCGGCCTGGTTCAGGCTTCTCACCTGATCCTTCATAAGGGATATCAATGGTGATATCACCAGCGTGATCCCCTTCATCATCAGTGCCGGTACCTGATAGCAGATCGATTTTCCTGCGCCGGTTGGCATCACTGCCAGAACATCTTTTCCTTCAAGAAGCGCATCGATCACTGCTTCCTGCCCTTCTCTGAAAGTATCATACCCGAAGTGGGTCTTTAAAAGTTCCTGTTTCGTCATAAATCGACATGATCCTTTCTGTTACGTTCCCACCGGAACTGTAACGCTTCTCTTTTTCATTGTCGAATCGCTGCTGTTTTCCGAATATATTATTTTAACATATTTACAGATAAATTGCCAATTGATACAAAAAAATCACAAAGCACGCTCTCCCTGTTTTTCCTGTTATAATGCTATAAGAGAAAGAATCTGTTTATACTGTCCCACAGCAGAGGACCATAAATTCACGGAGTACCCGGTTCTCTGTTCAGTAACAGCCGGAATGCTCATAAAAAAAGGGGGTTTGTTATGTGTAAAAGAAAAATAAAAACCATCGAAGCAATTTTTTTCCTGATACTTTTTTCCGTTATTGTGCTCCTGCTTCCCCAGGATGCCCACGCCAGAGTCCGGGTCGTGACCTAAGGAACCACTTCCACCATCCGTGATACCGACGGTGTGATCGAAGATGAGTTTTCAGACATTAATTTCCCGATCAACATCAAAAATGCAAAATCCAGCAAGCCTTCTGTACTCGCCATTTCCGAAAACTCTCTTGTCCCAAAGAAAAAAGGGGCAGCCACAGTTACCGCAAACTTAAACGGTGTCAATCGTAAGATCACTATTACCGTAACCACACCGGCCGCCAAACCTACCGTCAAAAATCTGACACTGAACCTAAAGCCCGGAAAAACCATGACAAAAACCCATTTCATCCAGAACATGGTCCAGGCACCAGAAAAAAGGGATATCTCCGTTAAATGCCTGAAGCTTAACTGGAAATAATCCGTTTAAAAGGGACGTGCAGCAGTATTGATTCAAAAATCATTACTGTGACACGTCCCTTTTTATTTATGCTCTCTGAGCTGTCTATACGTTTTGTTTTTATCCTGTATCCTACAGTACCTCATTCAGCACCTGCAGTCCATACTCCGCGAGGCTGTTATCCTCTTCGCCGGTGCCGCCGCTGATACCGAGACCGCCGATGATGGTGTCTCCAACCTTCAGGGGCACGCCGCCTCCGAATATCACAATGTTGTCACTCATTTTTCCAAGACCATAAAATGTCTGGCCCGGCTGTGTCAGTCTGGAAAGCTCCATGGTGGACATCTTCACTGCCACAGATGTATAGGCCTTTTTTACGGCCATATCAAAACTTACAAGAAAAGATCCATCCATCACATGAACCGCAACCGGATTTCCATCCGGACTGCATACCGCAATTACAGAAGGCTTGTTTCTTCTCAAAGCTTCCTGCTCGATCCTCTCAATGAGTCGCTTGGCAGAATCCAGTGTGATACGCCCCTGGATACCCATACGCTTCAGCACTTCCTGGATCATCGCCGTGTTTGCTGCCATACTGTCATTCTGTGCCATTGCCGTATTTCCTCCCGCTGTTGTTGTCACAGTCCCATTCTGCGCATTAAAAGCCTGTACAGCACTTTTCTGCACCATCTGTGGCTCCTGTGCTCCTACATCCACCGCCGATGTACCCGCTACAACATCTGCACTATTCCCAACAGTTCCTGCAGCTTCTGTCACAACATTCGCTTCAGTCCCGGTAGTTTCTGATTTCGCAGCTCCCTGAACACCTTCAGAAGCTTCATTCTTCTCTTTGATCTTCGCTGCATCCACATACCTTGCCAGTACATAAAAATAATCTGACAGTCGGTTCATATATTTCTTGGCTCCGGTATCCGATCCAAACTTCACACTGACCAGCGCAAGCTCTCTCTCAGCTCTTCTGGCCACAGCTCTTGTCACATCAACCTCAGCCGCAACCCGGGAATCCCCCGGAAGAATCGGAAGCCTCTCTCCGGAAAAAATCTCTTTCATCCGGCCAATCTCCTCCTCCAGAAGCTCCGTCCGGTCTTCACTGACCTTAAACTCCCGATTATAAGGATCAGAAACCCCATCTATAATCTTCTTCAAAGTCTCCGAGATCTTCTCCAGCATCCGGACAACATCCACATCATCAACCAGAACCCGCACAAGCCCAATATGACTCATCAGCTCCTCAACTGACCCCATCAGACAAATCCGATCATCCGACTTTGAAACATTCTTCGTATGGGAAAGATCCGTCATCCCCTTATCACCATACCCGGTATAAACCTCCATCCCAGCTCAACCTCCCAGCAACTCCTGATAAATAATCCCACCCATATCAGACCAATTTTACAATCCTCAAAATGCTACGCATACCACACATACGTAAACACACACCACAATCATCCCGGCAAACCAGGCGCAGTGTCCACAAACGCGTCCACGTATTCCACGCAAACGTAACACACCACAACCATCCCGGCAAACCAAGCGCGGCGTTCACAAACGCGCCAGTCTCCGTCAAAACGTCACACATTCAAGGCGCCCACGGCGCCCCATCGGCACAACGTTCAACCCGGAACAACCGCAGCATACAGGCACAAGTCAATACCCTTCCGCCCGTCATAGTCAAGCACTCTAAAAAAAGCCCGAGGGGTGTGCAGAGGGGCCGCGGCTTTGCGGCCCCTTTGCGGTTTTCATCTTTTATCAAAAAGACCAAAGTTTAGTATAAATCTTAATAATATCCTCTTTCTTAGGTACACGCGGATTTGCCGCTGTGCAGGCATCCGCAAGTGCCATATCCGCCATCTTATCAACCGCCGCAAAATAAGCATCCGGTGTGATTGTCTTCATCTCTTCGATGGTAAGTGGGATATTCATCTCTTTCTGCATAAACTGGATCCAGTTTACAAGAGATCTTACGCTCATAACTTCGTTATAATTACTCAGTCCAAGAAGATGTGCAATATTGGAATATCTCTTTACTGCCGGAAGATATTCCTTCTGGCTTCTGCTGCGTTTGTTGATATTTGCATTATATTCAACAATATGCGGCAACAGCATCGCATTAGCTCTTCCGTGAGGAATATGGAAAATAGCTCCCAGCTGATGAGCCATACTGTGTGTGATACCAAGTCCTGCGGCATTAAAGGAAAGTCCTGCCAGACAGGATGCTACATGCATTTTCTGTCTTGCATGCATATCACTACCATCAACATATGCACGGTAAAGATATACACCACAGATCTCAATGGATTTCTCTGCAAGTGCAGAAGTAAATTCATTGTGATTGATGCTGACATAAGACTCAATTGCATGAGTCAGAACATCCATACCTGTATCTGCTGTGATCGCGGGTGGAACACTGCGTACAAGTTCAGCATCCAGGATCGCCTCATCGGCCGTCAGGCTGTCTGAGATCAACGGATATTTCACATGTGCTTCTGTATCATTTACAACTGCAAAAGAGGTAACCTCGGAACCAGTACCACTTGTTGTAGGAATGGCAACCAGTCCAACCTTTCCGTAATTGTTGATCTTCAGGGCAAACTCACGGATTGCCTTGGAGGAGTCGATGGCAGAACCACCACCTACTGCAACGATTGCTTCCGGCTGATACTGAAGGAATTTTTTGACTCCTTCGGCAATTTTTCCAACCGGTGCATCCGGAACAACATCACAGAAAATATCAAATTCTTTTCCACCTGCCTGAAGCGGTTTTGTGATCATGTCGATCATTCCGCTTTTTACAACAAACGGATCTGTGATAACAAGGACTCTTTTGTATGGAATATCTCTCAGTCTTCCCAGGGCATCAGCTCCAAAATGGATGGCTGTTTTCATTTCAAATGTATTCATAGAAACTGCTCCCTCTCGTCAAACCGAAACACAGTTCTCTTTTGTCTGCCTGTGTTCGGATAAAGTAAAGCGGATCTCCGCATTCCGCATACACTGCATGCTCATGAACATAATCGTTTCACAATATATGTTCCGTCTATTTCGGGTAGATGCATTCGATCTTATGCTCGCTGAAATGCTTCAGCCACTTTTCAGACGGTTTTTTTTCTGTGATGATCGTCTCGATATCCCGCAGCTGTCCTGCCACGGAAAAAGCAGTCTGATCAAATTTCGTGCTGTCTACCACCAGAATACGCATTTTTCCGGAATTGATCATGGCTTTTTTTGTTGTTCCAAAGGCTTCTTTGGATTCCATGATCCCCATATCCTCGTTTAGTGCCTTACAGGAAAAAATAACCTTGTCCACATAATAAGAGCGGATCACTTCCTCGGTTCTGGCACCAAGAAATGCAAGATATCCCTCCTTCATCACTCCGCCGGTGGAAATAATATTCCAGCCGGATACATCCGAGAGCTCCAGAAGGATCTCCATAGAATTGGTAACAACGGTAAGACGTTCCTTTTCTTTCAGCGCCTTGGCCACAAAAACTGCCGTTGTGCTGGCATCCAGAAAAATGTGATCTCCATCATTCACCATGGAAGCAGCAATCTCCGCCATTTTCTGCTTTCCCTGTACATTCTGGTTTTTACGAATATTAAATGGTAAATCAATACCGACATCTTCATTGATCACCGCACCGCCATAACTCTTTGTGGCAAGTCCCTCTTTTTCCAGCTTGTCCAGATCACGACGGATAGTTTCTTCTGAGACATTGTAAAGCTGGCTTAGTTCACTTACAACAACCCTTTTCTCTTCCTGTAATTTCTCGAGAATCAGATTTCTTCTCTCTAACGCTAGCATAAGATGCCTCCTTTTCAGATGTCATTGCAGGGATATCCTTCAAAAGGATATCCCTCAGATATGAAAAACAATATTAAAGGATCGTATCGATCATTCTCTTGTCCGGATGAGCGATCACTGAGGAATCCATGTACATTCCTTTTTCAGCTACCAGCTCTTTTGCTCTTTCGATAGAAGCCTCTACTGCAGAAACCTCACCGGTAAGAAGCATGTAGGATTTACCGCACATACCCTTGGCGATACGAAGCTCGATCAGATCAACGATAGCTGTCTTAGCTGCCTGATCTGCTGCCTCGATGATAGATGCTGCATCATAGGTCTCAAGAATTCCCAGGGCACTGATCTCATCAACCTGTGTGGTTCCGTAGATTGCCGGGAAGATGGACTCATGTGGATTGCCCAGTACAAAACTGTCAATACATTTGTCCTCGTATGTTGTTACAGCTGTGTCTACAGCAGCTTTTACTGCGCTTAAATCTCCGGTGATAATTGCAATATATTTTCCCGGACATACTGTCTGCGCCTCCACGATCTCTACTTCAGATGTCTTAACCATGGCATCTGCTGCAGTGATACCAGCTGGTGTGGTTTTAAACTCAATCATTCCGATTGCTCTACTCATTTTGTGCACGTCCTTTCTAATTTCTTGCAATTACAACATGGCGGTCTGTCACTTCTGTAACCTTACCGCTGATGGTTGCATGGATTCCGACACTTAATCCCTGTGCAGGCTGTGCGATCATCTGACCTTCTGTTACCATATCGCCTACATTTACGATTGCCTGTGCCGGTGCACCGATATGCTGGCTTAAGAGAACCTTTACCTTCGATACGTTTACAAGCTCTTCCTGAAGCGGCGCATCCTTGTCATATCTGGTAAGTCCCAGACGTGCCATCAGGCGCTCCTCAGGAACCTTACGGTATTCTCTTGACTCCTGTACCGGCTTCGGCTGAACACCCTGGGGTGGTCTGATCCCGGCCTTACGAAGTCCGCCTTTCATATCTGCAAGCAGTGTTCTCGGAGCCAGGCTCTGCGGACACGCATACATCTCGCAGACACCACAGGAGCTGCAGAATGCAGAATTGATATAAGGATTTACATTTCTGAAATCCTGATTGGATGCTGCCATCATGAACATTGCCGGATCGATCGGGTGTCCCAGATTATGTCTCGGGCAAAGATCTGTACATGTATGGCAGTGGCAGCAGATTGATGCTGCTCTCTTCAGATCTATAGAAGAAGTCCGCTGCTTCTTCATGACAATAACATGGTCCTTCGGAAGAACCAGGATTGCATTCGTTGTTTTTGTAACCGGGTCTGAACCATTTCCGATACGTCCCATCATCGGGCCGCCAACGAAATATACAGGATCCTTTACAGTTGTACCGCCTGCCTGGGCAACAACCTCTTCCAGTGTACATCCCAATGGAACCTTCACTGTAACAGGGTTCTCAACCTCAGCAACAACGGAAACATATTTACATGTGACCGGTTTATGTTCTTCTACCGCGCGGTATACATTGTAGAGAGTCTCTACATTAAATACGGCTACTCCCTGCTCGATCGGCAGTCCTCCGGGCCGTACCACACGTCCGGTTGCCTCATAAATAAGAACAACCTCATCACCCATAGGATAAACCTCATCAAGAAGATGGATCTTAACCCTTGGGAATTCTTCGATATGCTGATTTAAAGCATTGATCGTCTGTACATAAGATTTTTTGATTCCGATAATGGCCTGGGAAGCTCCTACCGTCTCCGCAACCATATCGAATGTTTTCATGATCTCGTATGCGTGCTTCTCCAACAACTGTCTGTGAAGTTTCAGTAATGGTTCGCACTCTGCACAGTTCATGAGAATGATTTCTGCTTTGTCTGTCAGCTTCATGTATGTAGGGAAACCTGCTCCACCTGCTCCGACAACACCATTCTCCTGCATAATTTTCTGTAATTCTTTGATATCCATGGCGTTACTCCAATCCTGCACCGTCATCTACGATTCCGACGATTGCGGCATCTACCGGTGCTGTTTCTACGCCGCAGCCAATTCTTGCTGCGCTTCCTTGTGCCACCAATACATATTCGCCGATTCCCGCACCGATGATATCGATGGCAACAATCTGGCTGTGCTCGGCTTTCATATGATGCACCGGCTCCACGATCATGAATTTATTTCCTATCAGTTTTTCACTTTTTCGTGTGGAAACAATACTTCCAACTACTTTGCCTACGATCATATGAGCCTCCGTTTTCTCTATATCCTCCACTGGGGATGCCAGAAACGGCATCCCCGAAGGAGGAATATTATTTGATTATGGTAACTGTATTGCCTGTGGCAATTCTTGCTGCATTTGCTTCATCTGTATCAATATGCATTTCCAGTGTAAAGCTGTCATCAACACGGATCTTAACCTGATTAAAGATCGTTCCGCGCTCATTGTCAGCTTTGACGGAAACAACATCACCATCATGTACACCCGCAGCCTGGGCATCCTTCGGAGCCATGTGAATGTGACGCATAGCCACAATACATCCCTCTTTCAGATAAATGGCACCTTTCGGTCCGACGATGGCGATCGGTGCACTTCCTGCAAGATCACCGGACATACGTACCGGAACCTTCATTCCCAACTTGATCGCATCTGTTGCGGAAACCTCAACCTGTGATTTACTGCGGACAGGTCCGAGGATCCTTACATTCTCGATCGCACGGAGCTTCAATCCCACAATGGTAACTGTTTCATTGGATGCAAACTGTCCGCCCATCAGATCCTTTTTCTTTGTGAGCTGATAGCCTTCTCCGAACAGTGCCTCCACATGCTCCTGTGTCAGGTGAATATGTCTTGCGGAAACTCCGATAGGAACAACGAAACCATTGCCCTTGTCTTCGTTTTTGTTGATCGCATCGATCACCATTTTTGTGATCATTTCAATATTATTCGTTTCCAAGAGTACACCTGCTTTCTTTCGGTTTCATGACTGAACTTAACTCAAAACACACCGGCCGGAAGCCTTAATGGCCCTCAGGCCGGTGCGTCTTGGAACTGATCAGTTAGATTATTTAAGAACCGGAAGGATTTTCTCTACGTCTGTATGAGGTCTCGGAATTACGTGTGTAGCTACAAGCTCTCCAAGTCTGGATGCTGCTGCACTTCCGCTCTCTACTGCAGATTTAACTGCTCCTACATCTCCACGAACCATAACTGTTACAAGACCGGAACCGATCTTCTCTGTTCCTACCAGAGCAACGTTAGCTGCTTTGCACATCTGGTCAGCTGCCTCGATAGCTGCTGTAAGTCCTCTTGTTTCAACCATTCCTAATGCTTCCTGTGTCATGATCATATCCTCCTTGTGGATTATAAATGCTTTATTTGTTCTGTTTACTTCTGACTATTTTGGTGCAGCAGCTTATTTTTTGCTGCTGTTTTTGCTTTCCAGTGCTTCTTCCGGATTTTCCTGCTGTTTCTTTTTCCATCGGCTTGCACTCAGCTCAACCAGTTTGACGATTTCCTCGTGGGGATTGGCAATTACCGCATAGCTGGCAGGCTTCTTGATAGCCTGTTCTACTGCTGCATTGACAGCTGCTGTAACTGCTGATACATCGCCTTGTACGATCAGGGTCACCAGTCGTCCGCCCAGCTTACGCTCCCATGACGCCAGCTCAACGTCTGCCGTTTTGCACATGATGTCCAGGGCATTGATTGCCGCAACTACACCAGTGATTTCTATAAATCCATATGATTTTCCCATGAGCGAACTCCTTAACTAATTTCTATTCCTTTCAAAGCCTGAATCAGAGCTTTGGAAGGATTTTCTCTACGTCTGTATGAGGTCTCGGGATCACGTGTGTAGCTACAAGCTCTCCAAGTCTGGATGCTGCTGCGCTTCCGCTCTCTACTGCTGCTTTTACAGCGCCTACGTCTCCACGAACCATAACAGTTACAAGACCGGAACCGATCTTCTCTGTTCCTACCAGAGCAACCTCTGCTGCTTTTGTCATTGCATCTGCTGCTTCGATCGCAGCTGTGAGGCCTCTTGTCTCAACCATTCCTAATGCTTCCTGTGCCATGATTCTATCCTCCTGAATCCTATTCGTTACTTTTTTATCATATATGATTCCGACACTTTTGTAAAGTTAAGTTGCGGAATCCTCTCAATCTTTATCCAGGGCGCTGATCTTCAGCATTTTCTGTGTACCTGGTTCCGGGTTGGGGATTATGTAATGCTGTACCACACCTGTCATGCTCTCTGCGACCTTCATGCCGGCTTCTACCGCTGCTGTGACATCTGACACGCTTCCGCGGTACTTGATGCAGACAAGAAGCGGTACTGGCAGGCTGTCCGCATTCGCCGGTTTATTCTTATCGAATACCTCCAGGTGGACATTTGCAGCCTTGCACCCGGCGTCAGCTGCCACAAAGGCTGTCGCAAGTCCGAAGACCTCCAGAATTCCTACAGCTTCTGCCATGTTGCTTCTCCTTTCCCGTTAAGGTTATTTGTTAACAACCGCGATCTTAAGACCTGTCATTGACAGGTTCTTCTCAAGTGCCTCGTTGATCTCTTCCAGCGGATACTTGTCAGTGATCAGCTCAGACATTGGAAGTCCGATTGCTTTTGCTCTCTTAAGGAAATCAAATGTTGTTGCATAATCTCTGAGGTTGTATACCCAAGAACCAACAAGGTTGATCTCTTTGGAGCAGAGGTCGAAATGCGGGTTGATGGTTGCATCTCCACCGTTGATGAAGAATCCAAGCTCGCAGAGGCCGCCGCCGTTGCGGATGAATTTGTAGATATTGGAATGAGCATGAGGATTTCCAGTACACTGGAAAGCGAAATCTGCAAGATGTCCGCCCTGAGCCTCTTTCACAGCCTCAGTAAGTGCCTCAACACCCTTGAAGTTCATAAAGTTTACAGTTGTAGTTGCGCCCATTCTCTTGGCAAATTCAAGACGCTGCTCGTTTCCGTCTACTGCACAGATGTTGTGAACACCCATTGTATGAAGAACGGCGATACAGATCAGGCCGATCGGTCCGCAGCCCTGAACAACAACTCTGCTGTTGAATTTCAGGATTCCTGTTGTTTTTGCTCTCTCTACTGCATGTACAAGTACTGCACATGGCTCGATGAGGATACGAGAATCAAGATCCAGATCACTTACATTGAAGAATGTGGAACCGAAGCTTCCGCCTCTGATGAAGATGTAATCAGCGAACCATCCGTTGAATTTAACATCATCGTCCGGAAGAAGTCCGTATACGTCAGCGCCGCCTACGTTTTTCTTGTTGAGGTCGAACATTGTGATTTCCGGATCATCTTTGAAGATCATACATGTAACGATCTTATCTCCGACTTTAACCGGTTTACCAGCTGTATCAACCTTAACGTTTTTACCCATTTTTACGATCTCGCCGGTTCCCTCATGTCCGAGAACTACCGGAATAAGACCAAATGGATCATTTTTGTACTCATGAGCATCTGTTCCGCAGACACCGCATCCCTCAACCTTAACAAGGATGTCGTCGTCACCAACTTCCGGAAGATCATACTCCTGAAGCTCAAAATGTTTCTTCTCTGTCATCATTGCCACTCTTGCTTTTTTAGGAATTGTATTTCCTGCCGGAGCAGCCGGAGCGCTTGCAGCAGCTGCTGCAGGAGCGTTTCCTGTCATGCCGGAGAGAACCTGTTTAACGATTTCTTCGATATTTACATTGTTCATATCCATGATTTATGTTCCTCCTGATCAACGAATGCAAAGGCTGTCTGTCATTACGCAGCGTCTTCTCTTTGTGAATGTGCTTGCGCTTGTAAGTCCCTCACCGGTACGGCTTGCAATGGTAAATGTACAGAAGCCTTCTCCACCGAATCCAAGTGCGGAATAGGACGGGCCGTTCTTTACAAGGATTGCTGTGTCGATTGCTTTCGCATATTTTGTAATGTTATCAATATTCTTGGAATGAATATGTGCGGAATGACGGTTGCCATGCTCAAGCCATACAGCCTGCTCTACAGCGTCATCAAAATCCTTTGCTCTTACGATTCCGAGGATCGGCATCATAAGCTCTGTTGTGATAAGCGGATGCTCCTTCGGTCCCTCGAAGATAATGCAGCGGGTGTTTGCCGGTGCCTGAACTCCGATCATGGAAAGAAGTGTCTTCGCATCACGTCCTACACATTTACGGTTCAGTTTACCGCCTGCCAGAACAACTTCTGTTAATTTGTCCTGTTCTTCTTTGGAAGCCAGGTAGCAGTCGTTTTCTGTCAGCATGTAGTGCATCAGTTCATCTACTACAGAAGATACTGCAACAACTTCCTTCTCTGCGATACATGGAAGGTTGTTATCGAATGTACATCCGTTTACGATATCCTGAGCTGCCTTACGGATATCAGCAGTAGCATCAACCAGTGCCGGCGGGTTTCCTGCTCCTGCACCGATTCCTCTCTTACCGGAGGAAAGAACTGCTGTTACAACACCAGGGCCTCCTGTTGCTGCGATCAGATGGATATCTTTATGTTTCATCATAATATTGCTTGTCTCAAGGGTTGGTTTCTCAACTGTGACAGCGATATTATCCGGGCCGCCTGATTCCAAGGAAGCCTCATTTAAAAGATTGATTGCGTAAATAGAAGTTTTAACTGCTGCCGGATGTGGGTTGAATACTACTGTATTTCCGCCTGCCAGCATACCCATTGTGTTGCAGAGAACTGTTTCACTTGGGTTAGTGCATGGTGTGATCGCACCGATAACACCAAACGGTCCCATCTCGATCAGAGTCAGTCCTCTGTCTCCGGACCATGCAGTTGTTGTAATGTCTTCTGTTCCAGGTGTCTTGTCTGCTACCAGGTGATGCTTCAGGATCTTATCTCCCACATTACCCATACCAGTTTCCTCAACACCCATACGTGCCAGTACTTCCGCATTTTCTTTGATCTTCTTGCGGATGCAGGTGATGATCTTTTCTCTCTGGTCCATAGACATTGTCTTAACTACCAGCTGAGCCTTCTTGGCTGCTTCGATAGCATCATTCATATCCTTGAAAACGCCATGTTTTCCGGCCGGAGCATCTGCAATCTGCATCTTTGCCATAACTTCCTGTACAATTTCCTGTACCATATTCTCACTTATTGGCATGAGATTGTCCTCCTTAATTATTCCGTCAAAAGATTATTTCAGGCCAAGCTGAGCCATAACCTGTTTTGTGATCTGAGCAACAAGCTCTGCATCATTCTTTGCTGCATCTGCTGCAGGAGCTGCATCTTTATCACAATCACAGTCTTTTCCAACGAAATCATACTGATATCCTGGGAACTGTTTGTAGTCCTCACTGTGGCATGCACCACCGCAGTTGTGGCAGTTCTTGCCGTCTTTGTTCAGGCAGAGGCTTGCCGGATGTTTACCAGGCATACCAAATTTACGACGGATCGCATAGAGTTTCTCGATGTTCTCTTTGTCGAATTCCTTCGGTCCGCCAAGGAGCTTGGTCTGATACAGAAGCTGTGCGTAGAACTCTACAGACTCCATCTTCATGTATGCAGCGTTAAGGTCTGTGCTCCATGTAAGTGCTCCGTGGTTCTCAAGAAGTACTGCATCAAAGTATGGAAGGTATTTCTCAAGGTTGTCCGGAATCTCCATTGTGGAAGGTGTACCATACTCAGCGATCGGAACACATCCAAGGGCGATAACTGCCTCCGGCATGATCGGCTGTGTAAGCGGAATACCTGCGATTGCGAAAGATGTTGCATAGATCGGATGAGCATGTACAACAGATCCTACGTCCGGTCTCTTCTCATATACTCTCATGTGCATCTTGATCTCAGATGATGGTTTGAATCCCGGGTTAGCCTGGATTACATTACCCTTGCCATCTACTTTACAGATGAACTCTGGTGTCATGAATCCTTTGGATACACCAGTTGGTGTGCAAAGATATTCATTCTCAGCTACTTTAACAGAAAAGTTTCCGTCGTTAGCTGCAACCATGTTACGGTTGTAAATTCTCTTACCGATGTCACAAAGCTGTTTTTTGATTTCAAACTCGTTTACCATGCTTAATTTCCTCCTTGAGCATTGGATTGCACTATTTTGTTTCTGAGAACATTTTACCCCATACCACAAAATAAGTCAAGGACAATCCGTTGTTTTGTGTTGGTTTCTTGTTGTTTTTTATGTTGTTTTTATTGTTTTTTATATTTTCTGTTTGCAAAGGATCTTTTTTCTGTAATCCCGTATCTCTCAGCCGCCGATCTGGCAGTCCAGGCCGCATACCGCATGCACTGCATTCTTCAGCATCTGCATATGTTCTGCTGTGGGCGGAAGGATTCCTTCCATTAAATAGGGTCTGCCAAGTCCTTCATATTTATCCTGTCCCAGCCTGTGATACGGAAGAAGATGGATCTTGTTTACGCCCGGAAGGGATGCTGCAAATCTTGCGATCGCCTGGATTTCTTCCACAGAATCATTAAATGTGGGGATCACCGGAACGCGGATCACCAGCCTGGTTTTTCCGTAGAGCGCAACCCTTCTTGCATTCTCCAGCATCAGTCCGTTGGCTCGTCCTGTGAATTCTTTATGTTTTTCCTGATTCATATGCTTGATATCCATCAGATATACATCCAGATAGGGAAGTACCTGTTCGATCTTTTCCCATGGGGCACAGGCCATACTTTCTACCGCTGTGTTGATCCCTCTCTCCTTTGCCGCGCGGAGAAGATCTCTGGAAAAGTCCGCCTGACACATACATTCCCCTCCGGAAAGGGTGATCCCGCCTCCGGAACGGTAATAATAGGCACGGTCCTTTTCCACCTCTTCGATCATTTCACGAACTGTCACGTCGCGGCCGATCACTTTATCTTCTCCCAGAACCTTCATGTTCTGGATCCGGTATTCCTGTGATTCCGGATTACAGCACCAGCGGCAGCGGAGAACGCAGCCCTTCAGGAACACGATGGTACGGATACCCGGTCCATCGTGTACTGAATATTTCTGAATATCAAAGATCCTGCCCTTTGTATCCAAATAGTCCATACGTTACTCCTTTAGAAGCCCTGCTCTGTTCTTCTGATGATATCATCCTGCAGAGATCTGGAAAGTGTAGTGAACAATGCGCTGTAGCCTGCAACACGTACAACCAGATGTTTGTACTTCTCAGGATGTTTCTGTGCATCCAGAAGTGTTTCTCTGTCAACAACATTAAACTGCATATGCATGCCCTTCTGATCAAAGTATCCTCGGATCAATGCCACGAATTTCTCCAGTCCTTCTCTTCCTGCAAGTGCTGACGGATGGAATTTCTGATTAAACAGTGTTCCGTTGGATACGATAAAATGATCCAGACGTGATACAGAAGTTGCCGCAGCTGTCGGTCCCTTCACATCCTTGCCGGCTGACGGGGAAACACCATCTGCTACCGGAGTATGTGCGTAACGGCCATCCGGTGTTGCACCGGTCTGTCCGCCAAGCGGAACATTTGCAGATACAGGATAAAGTCCCGCCTGATAATGTCCGCCTCTTGGGTTCATATATTTCTGAAGCGGTCTTGTGTAAGTATAAGCCACATCTCTTGCAAAGTAGTCCACATCCGGGATATCATTTCCAAATTTCGGAACCTCATCAATCATCTTGTGGATCTCTTCGAATCTTGCCTTCTTCTCCGGAGATGGCTCTGTTCCGAGAGCTGCTGTCATAACAGCTGTTGCGGTCTGCTCATTTACACTGATGCCATTCTCCTGGAGCTTCTGCATAACGATGGTGGTGATATCTGCTGCAGCCTGTGCATCGATACCCTTGCCGTAGTTCCATGCCAGAGCCTCCTTCAACTCCTCCATGGTCATCTTCTTTTCTTCATATACAAGCTTGCGGATCGCATACAGAGAATCTGCCATGTTTGCAATACCAAATCCCTGAGGACCTGTAAAGTTATAAACAGCTCCGCCTTCCTGAACGGATTTGCCTCGTTTCAGACAGTCATCCACCATACAGGAAAGGAATGGAAGCGGACATCTCTCCGCATGTGCCACATCAATGGCATTATCAGCATTTACAAGCAGGGAAATGAAATATTCCATCTGTTTCTTATATGCATCATAGAACTCATCGAAGCTCTTCATCTCTGTGACATCGCCGGTCTGGACACTGATCTGTACCCCTTTGTCCATACCATTGGAGAAAACCATCTCCAGCGGACGACACATGTTAAAGAATGCAGCGTCATGCCAGCCCTCTGTCTTACCTGCCTTCTGCGGTTCTACACAACCGATGATGTTATATTCTCTGGCATCTGCAAGAGAAAGGCCACGGTTCTGCAGTGCAGGAATGATAACCTCATCATTGTAATAAGCCGGGAGTCCGATTCCTGTTCTTGTAAGCTCTGCAGCCTTGATCAGGAATTCATGCGGAGATCCGTTCCATACTCTTACAGAAAGAGACGGTGCCGGAAGATGCACATGCATAGACGCCTGGATGCACATAAAGGAGAGATCATTGGTCACATCCTCGCCATCCTTGTTCTGACCACCTGCGATCAGGTTCTGGAAAAGGCTGTAGCCTGCAAAACCCTCTGCAGATGCAGCATCACGACATTTATTCAGGTCGTTTAATTTTACCCATATACAGTCCATCAGTTCCTGGGCAAATTCTCTGGTAAGATTGCCTGCTTCTATATCGCTCTTGTAATACGGATACATATACTGGTCAAAACGTCCCGGAGAAATAGAATGTCCGCTGCTTTCCATCTGGATCAGCTGCTGTACAAACCAGAAGGACTGGCACGCCTCATAGAAGTTACGGGCGCCCTTCGCCGGTACGTGTGTACAATTGGATGCGATCTGAAGGAGTTCCTGTTTTCTGGTCGGATTCTGACACTGATATGCCATCTGTTCTGCGAGCTCGGCATAGCGATGTGCATAGTCAATAACTGCCTGACAGCTCATGATAACTGCTTCCAGGAAACGGGATTTCTTTGCGTAATCACCATCTCCTACATTACACTCATCCAGTTCCTTCTGAGCTTTGGCAATGATTCCTTCATAACCGATTGCCAGAACTTCTTCATATTTAACGGTTACGTGTCCTACACCATTGTAGAAATAGTTTCCGGGTGTAAAAATATTGTGGTCAATGGCAAGAATCGCTTCCGGTGCCATGTAGGAGGTTGCAAGCTCACTGGTAGTCTTGCCTTTCCAGTATTTATGTACCTCACGGAGCTCCGCCTTGGTTTCCTCCGCAATATAAAATGGATCGGCTGTTCTGGTAGCCACTGTATCCAGCTCATCCTCCAGCCACTGGAAAGAATACTCCGGAAACGTCTGACATCCTCTCGGCGCCAAAGTGCTGCTTCCGACGATCAGCTCCTCATCACGGATGATGATTGGAATGTTGTGCAGGATGTGGGCAAATGCCTTGGCCCTGCGGGTGATGATCGGCTCGTCTTCTGTTGCTTTGTAAGACTCTGTGATCAGTTTTGCTCTGGCAGATTCGATCACCGGCATCTTTGCATAAAGATTATCTACAAGATGTGTGATCCTGTCTGTTTTCGGAACATCTGCTATATGAAATTTCTCCATGATTCTCCTTTCTCATAACCGGTTGTTTCTGGTGATCTGTCTGCCTCTGCGCTTCCAGAACCGCTCCTGTCCGGCTATGTGCTCATGTAGTTTTATTATACCTTACCCCTACTTCGATGTCAACGAAATCCAACATGTGTTTCTAGCTGTTTTTGTGGTTTTTATTGGTTGCACCCTGTTGATTTTATTTGTTTTTTGTATTTTTATGTTTTTCTCTATTGACTTTGCTTTTCTGCTCTGCCATACTTGGATTTATATAGAAATTCCTTTGTTTTTCAAAAAAAATTTATGCAAAGCGGACATTCGCATTCCGCTCTGTTACATGTTCTCAAACAGTAAAAGAGGTGTATTTTTATGTATCTTTCTGATATGCATACCCACTCCATCGCCAGTGGTCACGGCACGGAATGTACCATCACCAACATGGCACGTGCAGCTGCTGAGAAAGGTCTCCGGCTTCTCGGGATCACTGATCACGGTCCCGGCACTCTTGCAGCCGGAACTTCCTCCTATTTCCGCAGCCTTACCTATTCTCCCAAAAAACATTTCGGTGTGGAATTACTCTACGGAATTGAACTGAATATCCTTGACCGCAGCGGAACGGTAGATTTAGATCAGGAATTATTATGTAAACTTGATTACGCCATTGCCAGCATGCATGCCTGGAATTACCACTGCGGTACCAGAGCCGAAAACACAGAAGCTTTTATCAATGTAATGAAAAACCCCTGTGTGAAGATCCTCGGACATAGTGATAACACTCATTACCCGGTTAATTATGATGCGCTTGCAAGGGCTGCCAGGGAAACCGGCACGATCTTCGAGATCAACGAAGCTTCTCTTGCACCTTATGGCTATCGTGGCGACACAAGAGAAAACTGTTTCGAGATCCTTCGATGCTGCCGCAAATATGATCTGCCGCTGCTTCTTTCCAGTGACAGCCATGGCCCGGAGCATATCGGAGATTTTACCTGTGCTGCTGAGTTTGTTCATCAGGCCATGTTTCCGGAACAGCTGATCCTCAACAACCAGCTTCCCAGACTCAAGGTTTTTCTCCAAACCAGAGAATGATCTTCTGTATTTTTCCGACAGATAACAGCTATTGTCCACCCCAAAACAAAACAGGCCAGTTCAAACACAGGAATATACATTTTCCTGTATCTGAACTGACCTGTTTTTTATTTTTCCCGCTGCTTCCGTACAATTTCCGCAAGCTCGCTATATTTACCTGTAACATATCCGAAGTTCTCTCTTCTGTGAGGAAGCTTGCATTCGGTGCAGTCTTTGATCCCGCTTTCCGTAAAGCGAAAATTACCACCACATTTATCTCCCAGTGCATATAAAGGACAATAGCAGAACAGACAGTTGAAGTTCTCCGGATCTGCTCCTTTATGGCATGGAAAGTACTCACAATTTTTGTGGCTGAAGTAAGAGTATTCTTTGCCTTCCCAGTATGGCTTCTCCATGGCTCTTTTCTCCTCTCCTGACATAACCACGCATAAATTTTCCTATAAAAAAAGAGGTAGCGATGCCACCCCGGGGTAGAAATATAATCCGTTCATGAGTGCGCGGAGGGAACGAATGTATCCGGAGTAGTATCGCCTGCCATTTAATCATGTATAATTCATATGAACAGGCGCATTCCATAAAAAAATGCCTACTCTCGTAAAAAAGTAGACAACGTCCCAGGGGTGCGGAGTCCCTGAAATGGTTGTTACACTTTACACGGAAGTTTAACCTCGCCATAACAAGCAGGTTTCCTGGCTCCGGGATCATGGCTCCTCTCTCCTTCTCATACATACGTACAATGGACTATGAGATTTGCTCCTCCGTTACAGTGACCGGATCGCTCAGGTTTCACACCTGATTCCCTTTTCTGCGGACCTCTGATAATCAATATATAACTGTCAGCCATCTTCAGCACTTGCTATGTTCAATATGGAATTATACTGACATTATAATAACATCCTGTTAATTATATGTCAATACTATTTTCAATATTTATATATTTATGAGCATGTTTTGTTGCTGTTCACTCCGTTCCATGGGTTTTCAGTATTTTTTCCAACGTCAAAAACAGCCCGACAAACTGCTGTCGGGCTGCTGTATTTTTATTTTCTGTTGTACGTTCTTATTATACAAGACGTCTTACAGATACAATTGTTCTGTATGTAGCATCATTGCTGATCTTGATCCCGTCCTGAGAGTTCGATGCATGAACGATCTGGCCATTACCCATGTAAATAGCCACGTGTCCGCCATAGCAGATCAAATCTCCCGGCTGTGCATCTGCGTAGGATACTTCTGTACCTGCATTCTGCTGCTCATAGGATGTTCTCGGAAGGCTGACTCCGAAGTTCGCATAGACACTCTGTACAAATCCGGAGCAGTCTGCACCATTGGTAAGGCTTGTTCCGCCCCATACGTAAGGATTTCCTACAAACTGTGTGGCATAATTCACAACAGAAGATCCTGAACCGCTGCTGTAAGAAGAACTGTCACTGTCTGAGGATGTGTCCTCTGCACTTTCTTCGGATGCATCTGTGCTGTTATCGTAATCTGCGTCTGCATTATCCTCTGTATTCTCAGTATCCCCGGACGCATCATCATTTTCACCATTGTCTGCATCTTCATCCACATGCTCGGTGTCATCCTCTGCAGTATCCTCATCTGTATTCTCGATCACGTTGCCGTCCTCATCGTACTGTACATCTTCGCTCTCGTCCGCCTCATCCTGCTGTGCTTCCTGCTCTGCCTGGCGTCTTGCTTCCTCTTCTGCCTCAGCCTGTGCTCTCGCTGCTGCTTCAGCCTCAGCCTGACGTCTTGCCTCTTCCTCTGCTGCAATACGCTCAGCCTCTAATCTCTGAAGCTCTGCAGTCTGCTCTGCAAGAAGGTTTGCATAATCTGTAGCCTGCTGCTGTGCGTAGGCGATCTCATTATCATAATCTGCGGATGTGGCACGCTTCTCATCCAGCTGTGCCTGCAGGTTCTGGGACTCTGCTTCATATTCCTGCTTCATCCCCTCCAGCTCTGCCTTCTCCTGTGTGTACTGCGCTTCCAGGTTTGCCACCTGCTGGATCGTATTGGAATATTTTTCAAGACTCTTACGGTCCTGCTCATAAGTCTTCTGTGTGTACTCTGCTCTTGTAAGAAGGTCAGACAGATTCTCTGCATTCAGCATCATCTGGAACCATGCATCGTCTCCACCCTTCTCATAGAGATACTGGATACGTTTCTTCATTGCCTCATACTGTTTCTGCTTGGCATTTTTGGCCTTCTCAAGGTTGGTCTGTGTAGATGTAATGTCGGCTTCCTTATTGGAGATATCTCCTTCCAGTGTCTGGATCGAAACCATCACGTTTACAAGATTGGCATCAAGAGTTGAAATCTCGCCTTCAATCTGTGACTTCTGTGAGGAAAGCTCATCCAATCTGGAATAAGTCGCATTCAGCTGTTCATTGGTCGCATCCATCTCCTGCTGAAGTGCTGCCTCATCTTCTCTTGTTGCGCTTACGCTGACTACCTGTGCTCCGCTGATGATGAGCGCCAGTGTCAGACATAATATCCTTTTCTTCATGACTGTTCACCCTCGCAATCTGATTCTAATTTAATACAGCGGATCTGACCATCCGCTTCGTTGGTTTTTTGTAATACTTTTGAAATATCTTGTTTCAATCTTTTTATATATTAACACAGTGTTATTTGGATTGCAAGGATTTTCTATTAATTAGTTTAAAACTTTGTAACATTTATTAATGATTTTGACATCAAAAAGGAGAACCTGTGATATCTCAGGTTCTCCTCGCATGTTTCTTATAGTCATTTATTACATATAAATTTCTTTCCGCGTATTTCCGATCAGAAAAGATCTGCAAGGATCTGGTTGGCTGTTTTCTTCAGATATCCGTTGGGATCGGAAAGTGTGCTTCTGTTCCATCTGAAGTATGCACCGTTTCGGATATAATTACCGCTGGATTCATGATAATCATATTTGCTGACTCCAGGATACCTGGACATGTAAGTTTCTGCCAGCTTGATCGCCTGGCTTCCGTAAGTTCCGCTTGGTGTCGGTGTTCCGGAAATCTGTACGCCGGCATTCGGTGTACAGTGGAGAATCACAACACTCTTATCAGAACACTGTCCGAGAACGATCCAGGTATGTCCGCTGTTGTATCCGATATCTCCCGGATAAAGCTTCCAGTTTGAGCTTGCCAGCTGAGACTGGGAAACGATGGTTCCCATTCCCTTACCGGAATATAAAGATCCAATATCTCCGGAAACAGTAGTATACTGGGGTCCGCCGGATCTGCTCTGCATGATCTGATATACAGACCATCCTACAAAGCCGGAGCAGTCAAGGCCCTTCTGTTCTGTAGCTTCACTGAGATCCATATAATATCTGTAATTATAGGAGCTGGAATTGCTGTCATACCACTGTTTCCATTTTGGACTGATGCCCTTTCTGGTCGCATCTGACCAGTTGTGGCCGCCGCCCCATACGTAAAGAGTCTTTCCTACCGGAAGTAATGCATTGGCGAGGAAATTCTTGATGGTCCTGGAGCTTGTAACTGTAGCAGTACCCGGGTTGGTATCCAGGACACCATTGCTGCCAAATGTATACTTCTTGCCATCGATCGTCTTCGTTCCCGTAGCCATGACACCGGTTGACGGATCAAAATAATATTTATATCCTTTTTTGGAATTTGTGACCCATCCGGTAGCCATCACGCCGCTCTTGCTGTAAAAATAATAGGTATTGCTGCCGATCTTCTTAAAGCCCTTATACATAGCTCCCGTGTTTGGATCAAAATAACGCTTCTGCTTTTTCTTATTCGTTGCCCAGCCCTTTGCCATAAAGCATTTGCTGGTAAAATATCTGGTCACATTCTTCTTGTCTGTAAGGAATACGCTTCTTGCAGCAACACCACTGCCGCTGTAGAAATAATATTTCTTATTACTGATCGTGGCCCATCTCGTTGTCATATATCCGCTGGTGGGATTAAAATAGCGGGTATTGTTCTCTCTGTCTGTAAGCCAGCCTGTTGCCATATAGCCCTTGACACCGTTAACATTATAAAAATATCGTTTGCCCTTGGAATCCTTAGCCCAGCGCTTCATCTGCACGCCTGTGGATTTATTAAAAAAATATTTCTTCCCGTTCAGTGTAAGCCAGCCTTTTACCTTCTGGCCATTCTGATAATAATAGGATTTTCCTTTTTCGGTCTTAAAGCCGTTCTTGGCCGCAGCTTGTACATCGGTTGCCGTTGTATGTACAGTTGCTCCGGCTGCAAAGAACATCAGAACAAAAAAAAGTCCCCAGAGTTTCCATTTTCTGCTTAATTTTCGCATACATACCTTCCTTTGATAGATAGATCATTGATATTTACTATTTCTTAAGTCCGGCTGATCGTAAACATTACAATTTTGTTACAATTTTACGTCCATATTATATAACATTCTTTACAGTCCGTCAACTCTTTCCTTTTCTTTCAGAAAAAATGTCATTCCGGTATTACCAATGTTGATTTTATGCAGAAAAAATCCCCGAAACATCAGAAATATTCACTGATGCTCCGGGGATATGATCCTTTATGCAGTTTTACTCCTGTCTGTTACAGATCTGTTACAGATCCTTACAGAAATTTTTTGCGAAGCTCTGCTCCGTCAAGGGCACTTAAATATGCAGGTGCAACATCAAATACTGTCTTGCAGCCCTTCTGTCCTTCCTGATTCATACGGTATGCAGCTCTTGCATAGGCAACGATCACAGAAGATGTGAACTCAGGATTGGAATCCAGCTTCAGGCTGTACTCGATCACATGGCTATTCTCATTGTTCCAGCCTGTTTTTCCACTGCGGATCACAAAACCGCCGTGTGGAATACCGCTGTGGTCACGATCCAGCTCTTCCTGAGAAATGAAATGTACCGTTGTATCATACTCGTCAAAGTAATTCGGCATGGTCTTGATCTCTTCCTCGATACGTGCAAGATCAGCACCCTCCTCAGCAACTACGAAGCACTCTCTTGTATGTTTCTGACGTGTGGTAAGCTCCGGATTTTCTCCGTTTCTTACTGCCTCAAGTGCAGCTTCTACCGGAATGGTGTACTGCTTTGCATCCTTTACGCCTTTGATGCGGCGGACTGCATCAGAATGTCCCTGGCTGACACCCTTGCCCCAGAATGTGTAGTCGTTTCCATTTGTAAGGATCGCATTTGCATACATACGGTTCAGAGAAAACATTCCGGGATCCCAGCCTACGGAAATGATTCCTACATGTCCACTCTCTGTTGCTGCCTTGTCAACATTTGCAAAATGCTCCGGGATTTTCTTATGTGTATCAAAGCTGTCCACAACATTGAAATATTTTACATACTCCGGTGTCTGAACAGGAAGATCTGTCGCACTTCCTCCACAGATGATCAGGACATCGATCTCATCTTTCAGCTTCTCTGCGTCTTTTACAGAATAAACCTTTGCGGTCTCTGTAAGGATCTTTACAGTCTCCGGATCACGTCTGGTAAATACTGCAACCAGCTCTGTATCCGGATTATGCTTGATGGCGCACTCCACGCCGCGTCCCAGGTTTCCGTAACCTAAAATACCAATTCTTATACTCATAATGATTTCCTCCTCTTTTTCTCTGCAGTATGTCATTTTCCGGACAGCACTGTGAATTTCTGTCAGAAAAATTCCTCTGCGATCTATATCGCAAAACGGATCTGCCTGATCCGCCTTACAATCATATGGACATGCTGCCTCAGGATATTCCGATTCTCAGTTCCGGGATATCGATGACCGCTTTGTTTCTGCATCAGCAGCAGAAAAAGCCGCCCGGCCAGCACATGAAACAAGCCATGGTCCTACAGCAGGCATCACACATATCTCCTCCTGCGGTCGGCATTCCCCCAAAGGGATCCTGTCGCTGCTGATACCAGCCGCCACCGCCTTCCATTCTCTGGAGCAACATACGGTACTGCATATTATCCGGTTCCTGACGGACTGCCTCACGGATCTGATCCAGAGCTGTTACATTATTTCCCATTCCCATATTTGCCATAGCAGCCAGGTAATACCATTCTCCATTTTTCTGACCAAGAGAATCCAGTACATTCATAGCTTCCTGAAAATGACCGCTCTGCACATAATTGGCGGCCGCCCTTCTGCGCATACTTTCCTCATCCTGATAGGCACTGGAACCGGCATTTCCGTAATTTCCAAAACCACCGTAATTTCCGTAGCCACCATAACCATTCTGGGAACTGCTTCCGTACTCACGCTCTTTCATGATCTGTTCGTAAGCCTGCTGCACTTCTTTGAATTTTTCTTCGGCCTGATCCTTATTTGGATTATTGATATTGGCATCCGGGTGATACTTTCGGCTCAGCTTCCGGTATGCCTTTTTTATTTCATCATCAGATGCGTTTCTGGGAACTCCCAGCACGCTGTATGGATCTAACATCTTTTCTCTTTCTCCCGTTCTTCCCTGCGCTTCTGTCCGATTGCCGCAAAGCGGCACCAGACGCCGGAATATAAAATATTTCGAAGGATATCTCCGTATCGGATGATCGGCAGCTTTTCAAATTCTCTGCAGCATTCTGCAAGCATCATCATAAGAAGCCGGCGTACCTCTTCCTCGAACCCTTCTATCTTATATTTTTCAAGGAAAGGATTGTAATTTCCGTTTTCTGCATCTTTTTCCACATCATCATAAGCATCCAGGATGTAGATAAATTTTCCGAGATAAAATCCCAGACGGCGCAGGGACGATTCCCAGACATCCTTACGGAAGGCCAGAATCTCTTCCATGATACGTCCGGAACACCCGGCTACACGGTCCACATCGGTTTCCCTCTGTTTTTCCAGGGAAGAAAGCTCCTCCAGTGCGCCTCGGATCCTTTGGATCTTCTCCGGATAATCAGACATATGCATATTTCCGCAATTCTTCAGAATTCTTGCATATGCATAGTGCAATGGTTTGTGTTCATCCTGCCAGTCATCCATACATTTGTAATAAGTAAGGATCACATTCATATCCGCACAGTACTCAGTTACTGTATTTTTACGTACCGGCTGGGGCTTCAGCGGATGGACCACACACCTGGAAGTTCCCTTCTTCGTTGGCGGTTCATAAAGGGCACTTAAAAGAAGGACCGCAAATGTCATATCATAAGTCAGTGAAATCTGTCCCGGTATCCCGTATCTCTCCCGAAGTTCTCTGCAAAGGCCGCAGTAAAAAGAACGGTACACATCAAAATCCTTGAATTTTATTTCCGGTTTATTAACGGTCACATATCCGAACATGTCAGCTCCTTTTTACGAATTTTGTGTGGCATTTCGGACATTCAATCTCGATCTTGCCCTTTCCCTTTGGAATACGTATCTTCTGTCCACAGCCCGGACAGCTGTAGATGTGATGGGTCTTTCTCTGCTTCATCAGATTCTTTTCTTTATTGAAGCGAAAACGGAACTTCGACGTCATCTGAAGGAATTTCTGATTTTCGGCATAACGCTGCTGGATATTTCTGGAAAAAATACGTATATATGCATATACGATCGCTGCGACCCCGAGAATGTCAAGAGTGCTGCCGGCAGTTCTGCTGAATATATTGGCAAACATTGCCAGAATGATCAGAACCAGTGCAGCTCCCATGGTAAACCTGGAAAGATCATCCACTCCATAACGTCCCTGCATAAATTTATTGAATTTGTCTCTCATATGATCTGCATCTCCTTTTCACTGCCATACGGCACTGCCAAAAAATTTCCGTAAAAAAATCCGGAGGCAGTTCCTAACGGTCATTGCATACCTGGAAAATGTAGAATTTCAGATAATAGGATTCGTCAGCTGACCAGAGGATCGGATGATCCGGTGCCTGTGTACGGTACTCTACCTGGCGCAGTCTCTTATGGACATTCTTCGCTGCCTGACCGATGGTCTGTGTAAACAGCTCATATGTCATAAAATGAGAGCAGGAACAGGTTGCCAGAAATCCGCCGTCCTTTACAAGACGCATTGCACGGAGATTGATCTCACGGTATCCCTTGATGGCATTTTTTACAGAGCTTCTGGATTTCGTAAATGCCGGAGGATCCAGTACCACAACATCAAATTTCTCTCCCTTCTCCTCAAGCTCGGGAAGAAGCTCAAAAACATCCTCACAGAGGAATTTCACTGTTCCGTCCAGGCCGTTCAGACTGGCGTTTCGTCTTGCCTGCAGAACTGCAGTTTCCGACGCATCCACACCGAGAACACTCTGTGCCCCTGCAATTCCCGCATTCAGGGCAAAAGAGCCGGTATGTGTAAAGCAGTCCAGAACCTTCGCCCCCTTGCAGAGCTTCTGGATAGCAAGACGGTTATATTTCTGATCCAGGAAAAATCCGGTCTTCTGCCCGTCCCTGATATCTACTTCATATTTCACACCGTTCTCTTCAATCTGAACAAGTGTCGGAAATTCTTCTCCGATAAATCCCTTGGTAAGTTCCATTCCTTCCTGGCGGCGTACCTTTGCATCACTTCGCTCATAGACTCCACGGATCCGGATCCCATCCTCAGCAAGAACTTCCTTCAGTGCATCTATGATCGTTTCTTTAAGACGGTCGATTCCCAGTGCAAGAGACTGTACAACAAGCACATCTGAAAACTTATCCACAACAAGACCCGGAAGAAAGTCTGCTTCTCCGAAGATCACACGGCAGCTTCCGGTATCTACTACCTTCTTACGATACTCCCATGCGTCGCGGACACGTTGTTTCAAAAATTCCGGACTGATCTCTGTACGCTCATCTCTGGTAAGCATACGGACTGTAATCTTGGAATTGGTGTTGATAAATCCTCTTCCCATCGGATATCCGTCAAAGTCCCGGACCAGAACGATATCTCCGTTCACAAAACTTCCCATGATGCTTGCGATCTCATTGTCATATACCCAGAGGCCTCCTGATTTCAGGAATCTGCCTTCGCCTTTTTTTAATGTTACTACTGCCAGGCTCATAAATTCTACCTTTTCCCTTTCTCGTTTCCCTGTCACGGTTTGCGATGTATGAGTCCACAAAACCGATTTACGGTCAATTTTATCACAGAAAAATCCATTTTTCCAGTGCTTACACAAATCCTTGTCGTAAATCACAAAATTTTCATGATATCTTTCCGGCACGACAAAAAAATACCGCAGCAGAGGTTGTTTTCTCTGCTGCGGCGTATTCATCTCTTTTTCTGCTGATCTTTTATTCTGCTGCGGATTCCTCGGAAGCGTCCGTGTTCTCGCCGTAAAGACCTGCCAGATATTTCATGGTTTCTTTATAAAGTGTCTGCTTATCTTCCTGGGGAACATCTGCAAGAATAGCAGCTGCCACGTCTGTGGCATCTGTGTCATCCTGGGAACTGTCAATACCGAACAGCTTCTTCAGCTTCTGATCCATCATATTCAGCTCTGTACTCTGATATTTCTCTGTACCATCTGCCTCATAGGATTCTGTACCATCCTTCAGAATGTCATAATAATCCTTCTCAACAGTTTCTGCCACACTCTTCGCTGTCTGCTCATCCAGTATTACAGTTGCCACTGCCTCTGTATCTTCCGTTGCAGCAAGAAGGGATTCTGCATCGCCCTCATACTCGCCTTTTACAAAGAGGACAAATTTGTCATAATTGTTCTTTGCTTCTTCGCTGAGCACAGAAGTATCGTTTTCTGCACTGTCTGCCTGGTCTGAGCTGTCTGTACTTTCTGAAGATTCTGTGTCTTCTGTTGCTTCCGGGATTCCGGTTTCATCGGATGCACTATCATCTGTGCTGTTCTCGTCAGAAGCACTTTCGTCTGTGCTGCTCTCGTCCGATGCACTATCATCTGTGCTGCTCTCATCAGAGGTACTTTCGTCTGTGCTGCTTTCGTCCGAGTTTTCCTCATTGCCATAGGTTCCGTCGTCGGTAGCATCCGGAATTCCGGTCTCATTGCTTGTATCCTGAGAATCTGCTCCTGTTTCTTTCTCAAGACCCGGGTCTTCTGTGGAGCTCTGGATCACATCGTCCCCAAGAATGCTGTCATTTACATTGTTGACGATATCATCTGAAGAATCTTCATCCACATCTACGGTGTCATCACTGCTCTCTCCATCCAGTGTATCATCAGAGGAAGAGGCCTGGCCTGTGGTATTGGCATCTACCTGCTCCAGTGTTTCCTTCACATCATCATAATTGTAATCCTGCTGTGCGATCTGTCCCAGAAGAGACACGATCCTGTCAATATCGTCCTGGCTTATGGAAATATTGTTCTGCTCAGCCACATTGATGACAATATTCTGGATTTCATCTGCATTCTGTACTCCGTTCTGGATCACATCCATCTTAGACTGATTTACAACTGTTGTCGCCTCATTTTTACCAACCTTATCTGCAAGTTCACCGGTGGTTACGATCTCCTGGTTGGCAAGCTTCGTCTTGGTCTCATCCAGCTTCTCTCCACTGGCCTTCTCATATGCCATCTGAATACCGGTAAGTGCACCTGTTCCGGATACTTCCATCGGGCAGGCAGCAACTACTTCACAATTCTTCACACCGGATGTGGAAAGTGTGGTTGCGATCATATTACCTGTCACCCAGTTCAGATTTGCTGTGCGGACCTTGATCCCGCCGGACTGTGTAGGCTTCACATAAGCACAGCTCAAAGTTCTGGAACCGATCTGGGACTGTGGCGCGATATTATCCAGGTGTTTATGCTCATCCTCATTTGTAATGGTCATCACCTGCACCTGATCGGAACTTACATTAAAATATTTCATCATTGTCTGCTTCTGAGCATCCGTAAGATCTGCTCCAAGTGTTACTACCTTCGATGCATCTGCAAATACGGGATTTACACTTCCTGCCACAAGGCATGCACTGCAGAGCAGAGCTGCGATCATGTTTCTTTTTTTCATTGATCTTCCCTCCATATATTTTTTCGAATTGATTGTATCTGCTTAACTTTTGCGGTGTAAAGCGGACATTCATCTCCATTACTTACATCTCCACGAATGTGAGCGCTTCACGATCTGTCATTCTTGTTGTATTATAACACAGCTGCAGAAATATTTGTAATTTATATTATATAAAAAAACGCTGCCGGAAATTATATCTCACATTTCTGACAACGTTTTATCGCTTTTCACTTTTTCCCAGCGAACTTATCTGATCCTGTTTAATTTTCCGGTTTCTTTTGCTTTTTTCAACAATTCCCGGTTTTTTTCATTCATGATACCAAAATCCTTCAGCGGACAGTACACTTTTTCACATTTTCCCATGAACTCCAGCGCTTCTTCAAAGGCTGACTCTGAAATGCATTCAAAAGGCTTCTCCGTGATCACTTTTGCAGCCAGTTCTTTTGCCACCTGATAATCTGCATCATTGGTATGGAGAACTCCGGTCACAAAAGGAATCCCCTGTCGCTGCAGTTTCCGGTATACCGGAATCCCACTTCCATTTCCTCCGATCACAAATACCTCCGGTTTTCCGGCCGGAGGTTCCATTTCCACGCAGCCGAATTCTGCATTATAGCTCCCACGGGTGATGCCATAAAGTTTCCGAATATAATCTGAGGTAAAGATTTCCTCCGGTGCACCATATTTCTCAATGTGATCTCCATGAACACAGATCACCTGGTCAGAAATCTTCTGGGCAAGATCCAGCTCATGAAGGGACATGATCACCGTCATCTGTTTTTCCAATACCATCTTCTTCAAAATGGCAAGAAGCTCCAGCTTATGCCGGATATCCAGGAAGGAGGTCGGCTCATCCAGGATAATGATCTCCGGTTCCTGGCAGATGGCGCGTGCCAGAAGGATACGCTGTCTCTGTCCGTCACTGATGGCTGTAAAATCCCGGTCCTTCAGATCCCAGGCGTGAACCATCTCCATAGCGCTTTTAACTTTTTCCTTGTCCTCTGCGGAAAGTATCCCAAGAGTTCCGGTATAGGGATATCGTCCGGTGGATACCACATCCTCACAGGTCATAAGCTCCGGGCGCATGCGCTCGGTAAGTACTACAGCCAGTTTTTTTGACACTTCCCTGTTGGTCATCCGGCTCATCTGTTCATGTTCCAGATATATCGTTCCACTGATCAGAGAAAGCTGTCTTGTGATACTCTTCAAAATAGTAGATTTTCCGGCACCGTTGGGACCGATCAGTGTCAGGATCTCTCCTTTATTCAGCTGAATATTGATCTCTTTGATCAGTGGTTTTCCATCATAGCCTACGGTCAGCTGATCTGTATAAAAAAAATATGATTTCATCGTTTATATCCTCTGCTGTCTGCGAATCATGATATAGATAACTACCGGTGCCCCGAAAACTGCCGTCACAGAACTGATGCTCAGCTCCGTCGGTGCAAATACAGTTCTTGCGATCAGATCACAGAACAGGCAGAACACTGCACCGCCCAGAAAACAGGCCGGGATCACAAGCAGCGGTCTGGCAGTCTTCAGGAGACTTTTTGCAATGTGAGGCACAGCGATCCCCACGAAAGAGATTGGCCCTGCAAAAGCAGTCACACAGGCAGAAAGAATACTGGAAAGCAGGATCAGAAGTATCCTGAAAACCTTGATATTAACTCCCATATTCTGCGCGTAAGTCTCCCCCAGCTGATAGGCGCTGATCGGTTTTGACATAAAAAATACGATCACCATGGTAAGAAGTACCACAACAGCCATAGTCTGCACATTCCCCCAGGTCATACCGGAAAAGCTTCCCAGTGACCAGTTGTGAAGATTGACTATGTTGGAATCATCTGCAAAGGTCACCACAAAGTCTGTGATGGCCGAACAGATATAGCCAATCATAACACCACTGATGACCAGCATGGACATGTTGTGGACTTTTTTTGCCACAAGGAGCACAAAGCCCATGGAGATCATTGAGCCCGCAAAAGCAGCCAGGATCATGGCACCGGAACCGATGGACACCGATCTGCTTAAAAAGAAGATCATCAGAAGCGCCACGATCAGCTTGGCACCGGAAGAGATTCCCAGTACAAAGGGTCCCGCGATAGGGTTGTTAAAAAAGGTCTGCAGCAAAAATCCGGAAACAGAAAGTGCTCCGCCAAGGATGATCACTGCCAGTATCCTGGGAAGACGGATCTCCCAGACGATATTATAAGAAGTTTCATCTCCCTGATGCCGGAATATGATGTTCAGGATCTCCTTCACAGAGAGGTGGATACTTCCGGAATTTACATTCCATATAAATAAAAAGATCAAAAGTACCGCAAGGATCACAAACGAGACCCCGTATCGGACTGCGCGTTTTCTGTCATTCATTTTTTCTGGTACACTCCTCTTCTGTTTTGTTATCATATCCTTTCGTTTCCTGCTCACAGGTGGAAACCGGCAAAGGAGTTAAAGCGAACACTGGAATTTATTTCAGTTTATGCATATAGGTCAGCTCATCCAGAGAATCATCATCTGTAGTCAGCATGGTGTGGATATCCTCGATCATGGTTCCAAGTCCGGTGGTTTCCTGGAAAAGATTTTTGCCTGTGCACCAGACATTTCCGTTCTTCACTGCCTTGAAATCTGCAAGAAGCTTACTTTTGGAAAGAAGCTCATCAATGGTCTTAAGTTCCCCGTCGATCGTACTGTTGTAGATGATATAGTCTGCATCCTTCGCCTTGGCATAAAATTCTTCCATCTGCATATTCATGGTAGAAAGAGCATTGTCATTTACTCCCGTATCCTCCGGAACATAATTTCCTCCTGCGAGGGAAATCATTTCCGAAACATAGTCGCCGCTTTTTCTTATATTTACCGCACCTACGGAGTTGATATAAAAGAACGCCACGGTCTTGTCTGTTTTATCTGCTGTGAGAACCTTATCCAACTTGTCCGTCTGCTCTTTGAATACCTTTTCTGCCACATCTTCTTTTCCCAGAAGAACTGCGTAAAGTTTCATCCACTCTGTCCTTCCAAGAGGATGACTCTCATAGCTGGAACGCTCTACCATTACAGGGATCCCGAACTGCTCCAGCTTCTCCTGTACCTCCGGATTGTGATGGATCATGGTGGATTCAATGGCAAGGTCACAGCCCTCGTTCAGGATCAGCTCGTAATCCGGAGCACTGTACTTGCCGGCATAGATCATCTTTTTCTGTTCCATGGCGTCCTTTGCTTCCTGGATATACCATCCGTCTTCCTTGGTTCCGGAAAGCTTGATGCTGTCAATCCCGTCGATAGCACGGAAAAGATCCATGGCTGATGTTGCTACCAGATAGATATTGTTTATGGGCTGCTGCAGAACCGCAATGTCAGGATCCAGCCCCTCCGGTGCTTTCCTGCCCTCGGGAACCACAAGAAACTGCCCTTCCTGATCAATGGTGATCAGCGCATAGCCATCGTTGTAGTAATCCACATTAAATTCCTCTGCGTAGGAAAGCTCCATACTGTGATCAAAGGTAAGGCCTGGAATATCCGCAGGCTTATGTTCTGTCTCTGCTGCCTGCACTGCAAAAGCACACCCCAGGATCAGGGTCAGCGTCAGAAATATGTATGAAATTATTTTTTTCATTTTTCTCCCTTTTTCATACTTGAAGAATCAAAATTCAGAGTATACTCAATCTCGTGAGGCGTACTCATGGCTACAGTATCTGCAGTCACTTCCATTTCTGCATCAAAGACAGTGACCGGGATCTCAAATGTGGAGTTTCCGTCTTTGTTCACCGGCTCATATTTTTCGCCGTCCACGATCATATAATCATAATTCGGACTGCTCCAGATGATGGTTGCCGTAGCTTCTTTGTCCTTGATCTCTACTTTGGCCGGAGATTCTACAGATGCTCTTCCTGATCCGCCTGTAAGGGTTACATCAGTCTCATAGGTTCCATCCTCCAGCTTCAGATCTTCCGGCTTTTTCCCTTCGGATTTCTTGTCGTCAGAGGTTTCTCCATCTTTGGACTCATCTGACCTTTCTGCTGTCTTTTTGTCAGAGGCAGCTCCTTCTTTTTCTGTATCGTCCGCTGTTTTTTCAGCAGTATCCTCTGTTTTTACAGGATCCTTTACGCTGACTTTATGGTCGTACCATTTGCCTTTTTCTCCCAGGATCGCCACGTTAAATTCCTCACCAATGGCCGATACCGGGATATCAAATCCGTAAACCTCTTCTGTATAACCATCGCTGTACTTAACTGTATCTGTGGTCGGATCGATAATCTCTGCTCCGTCCTTCTGGGCATCCTCGGCAGTTCCCGCAAACAGGTTAACGATCTTCTTGGAAACCAGACTTACGTGGATGGTCATTTTACCATCTTTGACCGTGAGTTCTCCTTTTTTGTCATTGGCCTCATTTACATGAAACATGCTGCTGTCTGTATCAAACTCTGCTGTATAAACGCCATCTTCCAGTGTATCTGCTTTGTCTGCATCCGTATCCTTTTCTCCGGAAGTTTCTGCTTCCTCACCGGACTCGGTTTTTGTTTCGTCTGTTTTTGCCATCGCAGGCACAGAACCCAGCACCAGGACTGATGCACTTGCCATTGCAAGAATTAAGTTTACATAGCGTTTTTTCATGATAATCTTCTCCCTTCCATAGATACAGCAATCTGCCCGGAAAACAGTCTTCCTGATCTTTCCGGGCAGTTACATTGATTTCTTATAGGTATCTGAACTCACTCAGATATTTTTGTATTTATTATTCTGCGGACTCCTCAGCAGAATCAGCCTCTGTATCTGCTGCATCAGAATCTGCGGATTCATCAGTGCTTCCCAGAGAATCGATTGCTGCCTTTGTATGCTCTACATAAAGCTTCTCAACGGCTTCGATCCTTCCAAGACCCTCGATCTGGCAGTCAACCTTATCGAAGTTTCCGGATGCTACAAACTGGCTCTTCCAGGAATCCTCATCATCACCGGCCATATCGTTGTTTGCATGGTCTCCGGCAACAACCATCAGCGGACGAAGAACAACGTTCTTGTATCCTGCTTCTTTTACTTTCTCGATAACCTTGTCGCAGGCTGTGTCTTCCGGCTCACCCTCTACAGTACCGATGAATGCGTTCTTGAATCCAAGGTCTTCCATCTGTGTCTGCATCTGATCGTATGTAATATTAGCTGTATGGGATGTTCCATGTCCCATAAATACGAATGCTGTACCAGCCTCAGCTGCTGCATCCATACTGTCAAATCCTGCCTCTTTGCAAGCCTCATCTGTGATCGCCTGAGCAACTGCTTTCTTGTCATCGTTGATCACTGTTGCATCATCTCCAACCTCGCCGAGCATTGGCTCTGCGATAGCTACAGACTCGAATTTATCTTTATATTCATTGATCGCTTCTGTCATCTCATCGTACTCAGCACCGTGCATCAGGTGAGTAGGCTGTACAACCAGGTTCTTAACACCATTCTCTACTGCACGGTCAAGAGCCTGCTGCATATTATCGATCACTTCATCATCTCTTGCCTCTACATGGTTGATGATGATCTGTGCTGTAAATGCTCTTCTTACAGACCAGTCCGGATATGCTGCCTGAAGTGCTTTTTCCACACCACCGATATCCTCTGCACGGCTGTCATTAAAAGATGTACCAAAGCTTACAACCAGAATTTCATTTTCTCCGATGTTATCTTCGTTCAACGGATCATCTTTCGATGCATCGCCTGTATCCCTTCCAAAATAATCCGGATCAGCGTTCTCGCCTTCTACCAGTTCTTTCTGTGCATCAGTAAGCTTATCCCAGGCTTCTTTTGCAGCCTTACACTGTTCATCTGTCTTGTCTGTTCTTTCCTGTACATAAATGTCATCGATCAGCTTTGCTACTTTATCTGCCGCCTCCTGATCACTGTCTTCGGATGTTTCTTCTGTCTTTGTAGAAGAAGTGTTCTCTGTCTTCTTGCTTCCACATCCAGTCATCATAGACACCGTAAGTGCTGTTGCCAATAATGCTACTAATACTCGTTTCTTCATCTTGATCCTCCCTGACTTTTTTGTCATACTTTCAGGAATCGGAATGATATTCATTACACTTTACAGCATATTTTTTGTAAGCAAAAAAATCCCCCGTATCTAAATTTAACGAGGGCGTACAAAAAAGAAACTGACATTTTGCCCTCTGCAAAATCAGTCTGAAGTTTCTATCTTTCGTACTGCCAGTTACTCGTGGCATGAACTTTCCGTTCCTGTACTGCGAAAGGCAGGTCTCCCGACTGATTGCTCAGACGCTTGTGGCTTTCCTTCCCGGTCTCCCAGTGGTATGACAGCCTAAGCTTGCAAATTACGGTGACGAGTTCATACAGGACTTGCACCTGTTTCCCTTTTCACCAATCCAGACATTCCGTCTGATTGACACCTTACGCATCTGTATTTATTTTTCTGAAACAAGCCTATTCTAGCACAGGCGTATGAATAGTGTCAAGAAAGGCTTGTCTGCTTCAGCACCGGCATCCGGAAAATCTGCACGATCAGCGGAATCACCATCACAAACCACACAATCGGCTCCGCAATGATAACCCCCGTGTATCCAAGATGTGGAACCAGTGTAAATGCGATCACAATTTTTCCAAGCATCTCAAGTGTACTTGATACGATCGGTGTAATATGGTCATCCAGTCCCTGCATGGCATTTCGCACAATGCAGATTACTGCTGTTACATAATAAAACAATGTATCAAATTTCAGATATCTGGTCGCATTTAAGATCACATTTTCATTATGTGTACCTGTTACCAGATAGACCAGTTTATCTCCAATCGTGTAGCTTGCCACGATCACAAGTGTACACCAGATACAAGTATAGAAAATCGCAAGCCAGATCCCTTTTTTGATCCGGTCGATCTTTCCTGCTCCAAGGTTCTGTCCACAGTAGGTCGCCATCGTATTTCCAAAGACTGTAAACATGATCATGAACATTTCAGTCAGCTTCCGGGCCGCTGTCTGTGCTACGATATAATCATTTCCAAGTTTATTGATCGCTGTCTGAAGCGTCAGGGAACCGATATTGATCAGAGAACTCATGAATCCCATGGACATTCCCGCACCCAACATATTTTTCACCATAACCGGATTCGGATCTTTGAAATCTTCCCGGCTAAGTCTTAACAGTTCATATCTCTTTACCATATAAATCCAGCACACAACAAAGGCGATTGCCTGTGCCAGTACCGTTGCGATTGCAGCTCCCCGCACTCCGCTTTTCAGCACTACGACAAAAAGCAGATCCCCAACAATATTCAGTGCAACTGAGATTGCCAGGATCACAAGAGGCGTCACGGTATCTCCGAGTGACCGTAGTGCAGCCGCGCAGGCATCATAGAGAAATGTCGCCACAAGCCCTGCAATGATCACGAAAATATAGCTTTTTGCCGTCGCCATCAGATCTGACGGAACATTCAGTATATTTAAGATTGGCTGTAAAAATAACAGACCGAATATTGTAAAAAATAACGCAATTCCTGTTCCTATAAGTAGTGACATGGCAAATGATTTTTTTACATCTTTATAGTCTTTTGCCCCGAATTTCTGTGCTGTGATGATTGCAAAACCTCCGGAAAGCCCTTGCAAAAATCCAATGATCAGATTGCTTAAGGTTGAGGTCGCGCCGACTGCTGCCAGCGCATCCTCCCCTAAAAAAGTTCCGACAATTCTGGTATCCACGAGGCTATAGGTAAGCTGCAGCAGATTTGCGAAAAAGATCGGCAGCGCAAAAGCCAATATCAGTGTGGATGGTTTTCCTTTTGTTAGATCTTTCATATTTTAAATTTCATCCTGTCTAATTTTTCTTGTCCATCAATCCGAACTGTATCGTAACGCAGGTCGCAATAATCAGTCCAAACATATAGAACGAATATTTCAGTACATTAAGCGGTGATACATCAGCAAGTGCCGTAATCATCAGCATACCACCATCATGTGGCATCAGTGCAATAAATGCGCAGGCAAAGATATCCACCAGACTGGCAAGTCTCTTCGGTGCGATCTTATATTTTTCCCCGATTTCTTTTGCAATCGGACAGGTAACAATGATTGCGATCGTATTATTTACCATAGCTGCGGAAAGGATACCTGACATCAGTCCGATTCCATATTCCGCACCACGTCTGCTCTTGATCTTGCTGCTGATCGCGCCCACCAGCCATTCAACACCGCCATATTCACGTACAAGACCGATGATACCGGATACAAGAATGGCAACGATACTGATGCTGAACATATCACTCATACCACTTCCAATTGCCTGGATCCATTCAAAAAATCCACAGCTTCCGACACAAAGTCCAATGATACCGGATGCAAGTATTCCGACAAAAAGGACTACCGCAACATTAACTCCCATAAGTGCCGCAATGAGAACTATGAAATACGGAAGAACTTCAATAATATTGTAACTTCCTGCTTCAATCGCCCCACTTCCTACTCCGCCAAAAATCGAGTACAGGATTATTGCCACAATTGCCGCCGGAAGAGCAATGAAAAAGTTCATTTTAAATTTGTCTTTCATCTCAGAACCACATCCTTCTGCTGCGGAAATAGTTGTATCTGAAATCATGGAAAGATTATCACCAAAATATGAGCCTCCGATAACTGCTGCACCGACGACTGCCACATTCAGGTGTGCACCCTGTGCTACATTAATAGCAATTGGCGCCATTGCAGCAATCGTTCCCATGGATGTCCCGATTGATGTAGAAATAAAACAGCACATCAAAAATACGCCCGGAACCAACAGTTTCACAGGAATAAAATGCAGACAGAGATTTACAACTGAGTCTTTTCCTCCCATTGCCGCCGCTGCTCCCTGGAATCCGCCGGCCATCAGATAGATCAGAACGATCATCATAACTCCTGAATTTCCCATGCTCGTTGTCATAATATTCAGCTTATCCTGTACACCAATGCCACGGTTAAGGAGAAGTGCTACCGCACACCCTGCAAGAAGTGCGACGTGACGCGGGAACTTTCCGAACGGTTCGTCTGCTCCAAGCAGGGTAAATGTAATCCCGCACCCTACATAACATACCAGAAATACGATCAGTGGAAGAAATGCCACTGCCCCCATATTTTTCTTTTGTTTGTCCATCTTTTTTCCCTCTCAATCCTCTTTTTATATTATTTTGCTGCCAGATGCTTATCCAGTGCGTCTTTCAGCTGAGTCAGTGCCTGTTCCAAAGTCACACGCGGGCAGGCAACATTGAATCTCTCGAACTGAGCGGTCTCCAGTCCGAAGATAATTCCCGAATCCAGCCACAGTTTTGCCTCTTCAAGCATCAGATGTTCCAGTTCTTCATTACTAAAACCATAACCAGAAAAATCAACCCATACCAGATAGGTTCCTTCCGGCTCAACCATCGTTGCCTTTGGGAGGTTCTCTTTCACAAACCTGCTCATATACTGTACATTTTCATAAATGTACTGCACCAGTTCATCCACCCACTCGGCACCTTTGGTATAACATACTTTTACAGCAAGCTGTCCCATCAGACTTCCCTGACTGTAAGCTGCCTGTGTATTTGCCCACTGGTATTTCTTCCGCAGCTCTTCATTTGGAATGATGATATTTGCCGGCTGAAATCCTGCTACATTGAATGTCTTTCCTGGGGAGCTGTAAAGCGCAAGGATCTGACGGTACTTTTCTTCCAGATTCATGCAGCTTGTGAACGTATGTCCCGGGAAAATGAAATCACAATGCATTTCATCCACCATCCAGATTACATTATATTTCAGACAGATTTCTGCAACTCTTTCCAGTTCTTCTCTTGTCCAGACTCTTCCCACCGGATTGTGGGGATTACAGAAAATCAGAGCTTTGACACCTTCTTCCCGAATCATTTTTTCCATCTTTTCAAAGTCGATGGAATAATGGTTATTCTCATAGCGAAGCTGGCAGTTTACCAATCTTCTTCCGTCATTTTTTATTACTTCACTGAATGGATAGTAAACCGGCTGCATAACCATCATGGCATCTCCCTCTTCGGTAAATGCTCTTACGCTGGTTCCAAGTGCATAGACAATCCCAGCACCAAGTGTTACCCACTCCGGTTCGATCGTATATCCATAACGTGTGGAGAACCAATGGTTCATTGCTGCAAAATATTCATCCAGCGGATCCGTATAACCAAAGATTCCATGGTCAATTCTCTTGTGGAATTCATCCAGAATTTCATCCGGCAGACGGAAATCCATGTCTGCCACCCAGAGCGGAAGCAGATCATCTCTTCCCTTTCGTTTCATTCCAAAATCATATTTCAGACAATCCGTTCCATGTCTGTCAATTACTTCATCAAAATTGTACTTTCCCATCTTATGCCTTCCTCCTTTTCGCAAAATTCTCTCGTTTTTTATACCTCTTTTTGTTAGACATGTCAATGTTTTTTCTATGGCAGTATAAAATAGAATGTACACTGACCCAATAAAAATAGCTGTGAATTGAACCGCCTTCCAATCGTTAGAATTTAGGTCTAACTTTTGGGGCAGGTTCAATCCACAGCCATTTTTCCTTATGATTCTTTTATTTTATCGTATGCAAATATATGCCATATACACTGCATACATTCCAAGCATCGTAGCGCCTTCTCTTCGGTCGATCATTTTTGAAGTCCATGCAAACACCAGAACAACCAGACTCATCGCAATCAGTACAACCGTATCAATGATATTATCGGTAAGAAATTTCACTGGACTGATGGCAGCTGCAACTCCAAGTACCAACAGGATATTGAAAATATTAGAACCAATCACATTTCCGAGTGCCATATCCACTTCATTCTTTCTTGCCGCAACAATCGATGTTACAAGTTCCGGAAGACTGGTTCCCATCGCAACGATGGTAAGTCCGATAAGTGTCTGACTGAGTCCGAATGCGCTTGCAAGTGCTGAAGCACTGTCTACAACAAAATCACCGCCAAACTTGATCGCGATCATGCCGCCAACAATAAATAATGCACATTTCCAAAGTGGCAGGATCTGAATTTCTTCGTCTACTAATTCTCCCTCTTCGCGCATCATCTGACTTTCCTTGTGTGCTGCTCTTGCTTTCTTGGCAGAACCAATCATCCAGATCAGATAAGCTGCAAAAATAAGGAGAAATACACCGCCATCTAAATGTCCTAAAAGCATCCCGACATATCCAAGCACCATCAGCAAGGCCGCACAGATAATTGATAATGGAAACTCTTTTTTCAATGTATCTTTTTTTATCGTAAGAGGTGCAAATAACGCACAGGCTCCACAAACAACCATCAAGTTGAAAATATTCGATCCGACAACATTACTTACCGCAAGTGAGTTATTTCCTGTCAGGGATGCCGTTACACTGACCGCACATTCCGGAAGGCTGGTTCCCATTGCAACGATGGTCATACCGATGATCATCGATGGAACATGAAGCTGCTTCGCAACAGAAGAACTTCCTTCTACAAAATAATCTGCTCCTTTCATCAATAGAGCAAACCCTATAATTAAAATAATGATTGATTTTATAAGTGCCATGACCAAAACCTCTCTTTTAAATACTTCCTACCAAATTGCAACTTCCACTATAAAACAAGAAAATTTGGCTGTCAACTCTAAAGGCAGGGATTCGTGATATTTCACAAATCCCTGCCTTTTACTTGTTCTACCGAATAAAATTTGTCGGAATCTTTGCTTCTTTTTCCGGAAGTCCAAACTGCTCTTTTCCAAGTGCAATACTCTTCATAAGGAAAGTCATATTTCTTGCAAGTGTACGCATCGTCTGCCTTCCTTCCTCATCCTTTTCGGCCTCTCCCGGTGCTGCCCCATGGATGCTGTTCCAGTACTGGCTGGATGCAACCGGCATTCCGGAAATGGTAAAATATTTATTCAGCTCATCAAATGTCGCAGAACATCCGCCACGTCTTGCACAGGCAACGCTTGCTCCCACTTTCATCGTTTTATCAAAATGACTGCTGTAGAACAGTCTGTCAAGACAGGCGATCAGAGTTGCATTTGCAGACGCATAGTACACCGGACTTGCGATTACAAGACCATCTGCTTCTTCAAACTTCGGAGCTAACTCATTCACTACATCGTCAAAAACACATTGTCCTTTTTCGTAGCAGGAACCACAGGCGATACAGCCACGGACTGCTTTGTTACCGATAACAACTGTCTCAACTTCTACTCCGTTTTCTTTGAAAATATTCTCCATCTCTTTTAATGCAATGGCTGTGTTTCCGTTTGCTTTCGGGCTTCCGTTGATCATAAGTACTTTTAAATTTTCTTTCATGATAATGATTCTCCTTTTCTGACAATTTACTACTTCTATTCTATCACTTTTTTTGGGTTTTGCAGAAAATGTTGTCCCGTTTTATTTTCTTATTCGCCGTCAATCCTGACAACGCTTACTTTCCTTCCCCTTCCGGGAAAATAATCTTATTTACGAAGAAGAATACCACCATCGATACCCCTCCATTCAACACTGTCGTTCCAATATTGTATAACCATCCCGGCACAAACATCCCGGCTACCGCAACCCAGATACAGTTGATCGAGTTTACGATACAGGTAACAATACAGAATGCGATCAGATACCAGAATGCCTGATACCATACTTTTCCTTTACTGCGGAATACAAAATTTCTCTGGATCGGAAAGTTAATACACTCTCCGACTACCATCGCGATCATGTACGCACAAAAATAAGGAAGTCCGCCATGTGCGGCGTCATATCCGATGATGTTCCACTTGAAAGTCTCACCGAATAAAGTAATGTCAATTCCCGGAAATCCGAAATCTACTTTTGGAAGTCCTGCAAATGCCAACGGCAGGAACAACAAGAGTAAATATTTGAGCACTGTGATCAGGTTGCTGACGATCACGAACAGACCGCCCTCCCGGATCCATTTGGAGGCTCCGGGATGCTTGTCTGCGAAGTGCTGCCATGAATTTTTAATACTGTCTATCATATTGCTGCCCTTTCACTTTTCTACTTTTCTACTTCTTCTTTCTGCTTCTGTGAAGCTTTCCATTTTGTCATTTTTTTATGACGTTTTACATAGTAAAGCACAAATAATGCTGCAATAATTATATCAACCACAATCAAAACTTTTTCAATAGTCGGCATAGATGTGCTTATATAATTCAAAGAATCACCATTTACAATCATGTAGAAAATATTTTTTGTTGCTCTGCGAAGTGCCTGTTTCTGAACTGGTGTATCTGTTAAAATCTTAAGCTGTCCAAGAACAGTA